>Ga0180435_10000036_pt1 | contig 120424 bp, 106 predicted proteins | sample SS_ome_3_FD_132467 | JGI IMG/M metagenome (GOLD analysis project Ga0180435, IMG submission 132467) | Hypersaline lake sediment archaeal communities from the Salton Sea, California, USA - SS_3_S_1 metaG | ecosystem: Environmental > Aquatic > Non-marine Saline and Alkaline > Hypersaline >... | reverse complement strand
CCTGATGCCGTGCGAAATCAGCCGGATGGTCGAAGCCGAAGACTGGGAAGCAGCCGGCTGGTACGACGTCATGGACTGTATCGAATGCGGCTGCTGCGCCTTCGAGTGCCCGGCGCGCAGACCGCTGGTGCAGCACATGCGGCAGGGCAAGGCCTGGATCATGGCAAAACGGCGCGAGCAGAGAGAGAAGGGGTGAGAGATGTTCCGTAATTCGTACGGCATGCGTACTGCAAGGCAGGTTTGACAATAAAGACCTTATGAGCGAAGCCGAAAACAAGATGTTCCTGGTAAGTTCCTCACCGCACGCGCATTCCGGAGCAACGGTGCAGCGCATCATGCTGGACGTAATCCTGGCGTTGATGCCGGCACTGGCGGTGTCCGTATTCCGCTTCGGCATCGATGCGGCCAGGCTCGTCGTGACCTGTGTGGCGACATGCGTCATCGCGGAATACCTCTGCCGCAGGGCCATGGGCAGGCAGGCCGCCGTGAACGACCTGAGCGCGGTTGTGACCGGCCTGCTGCTGGCTTTCAACCTGCCGCCCGCGTTGCCGTCCTGGATGGCCGTGGTCGGGTCGATCATCGCGATCGTCATAGCCAAGCAGGTATTCGGCGGCCTAGGCTACAACCCGTTCAACCCCGCGCTGATCGGGCGGGTGGCATTGCTGGTTTCGTTCCCCGCGGCCATGACAACGTGGTCGGCATGGCGCATCCCGGCGCCGCTGGGCGGTGTCGAGGCCGTCACGCAGGCGACCCCCCTGGGACTGCTGAAGACTTCGCTGTCAACCGACGGAAGCATGCCGTACGCGTTCAACGGGGCGACCGCCATGCAGTTCCTGCTAGGCAATCAGAACGGCTGCATCGGCGAAATGTCCGCCCTGGCCCTTCTTGTCGGAGGGCTCTACCTGCTGGCGCGCCGTTGCATTTCGCTGCACACGCCGTTGTGTTACCTGGCGACCGTTGCCGTTTTTGCGGCGGTGTTGTACGTGGTTGACCCGGCGCGCAACATGACGCCCCTTTTCCACTTGTTGACGGGCGGCCTGATGATCGGCGCCATCTTCATGGCGACCGATATGGTTACTTCGCCCGTCACCAGGAAGGGCATGTGTGTGTTCGGCGTCGGCTGCGGCATTCTGACAATGGTAATTCGCAAGTGGGGCGGCTATCCCGAAGGCGTGAGTTTCGCGATCCTTCTTATGAACGCCGTTACACCCCTGATCAATCGCGCAACCAGGCCGAGGGTCTTCGGCACAGGGTTGAGGAACGCGTAATGAAGGAAACAGTCAAACTCGTCGCGGTATTGACTATCATCTGCCTGAGTGCCGGCGCGCTGCTGGCCGTGGTCAACGGCGTGACCATGGCGCCCATACGCGAGGCGGAAAAGGCGGAGAAAACCGCCGCGATCTCAAGGGTTCTGCCGCGGCACGACAACAGGCCCGACGAGACGGTCCGTCGCGTTGTCGAGCAGGGAATCGCCTGGACCTTTTACGTCGCTGCTTCCGGGGGAGCTTACTCCGGCGCCGCCGTAGAAAGCGTTTCGGAAAAGGGGTACGGTGGCGCAATCTCAGTCATGGTCGGCTTCAATGCCGGCGGTGAAGTGCAAGCCGTGGAAATCCTCAAACAGAAGGAAACGCCCGGGTTGGGGGCGAAGATCACGGAGCCCTTCTTCAAGAAAGTCTTTTCCGGAAAGAGCATCGGCGGCGCGCGCTGGGCGGTGAAGAAAGACGGCGGCGACATCGACCAGATTACCGCGGCAACGATATCCTCACGCGCCGTGGTCGAGGCGGTCGGACTGGCCTGCGAGGTCTATACCCGGCACAAGCAGGAGATCAGTCAAACACCGGAAAAGCTCCAGGCTCCCGATACGGAGAACATGAAATGAGGTTTATGCAGGAACTTATAAAGGGCCTCTGGCGCGAGAACCCGATCTTCCGCCTGGTCCTCGGCATGTGTCCTACGCTGGCCGTAACGACCTCGGTGGAAAACAGCCTGGGCATGGGCGTGGCCGCAACCTTCGTGCTTGTCTGTTCCAACGTCGTGATTTCCATGCTGAGGGGCTTCATACCGTCAAAGGTGCGCATTCCGTGTTTCATCGTCGTAATCGCAACATTCGTTACGGTTGTCGATTTGCTGATGAACGCATTTGCTCACGAGCTGCACCGCAGCCTGGGCCTGTTCATACCCCTGATCGTTGTTAACTGCATCATTCTGGCCCGCGCCGAGGGCTTTGCCTCGAAACACCCTGTCCTGCTGTCGGTTGCCGACGGCATCGGCATGGGCCTCGGCTTCACTCTCGGACTGGCCGTTTTGGGAGCGTGCCGCGAAATACTGGGAGCGGGATCGATCACGCTGTGGGGGGCGGCCGGCTGGAAGTTCGACGGATTTGAGCCAATGATACTGGCCGTGCTTGCCCCGGGAGGCTTCATCGCCCTGGGGTGCCTGCTGGGGCTGATGAACCATCTCCAGAACCTGCTTGCGGCGCGCCGCGGAGAATCGTTCGAACCGCCGCCGCATCTGGATTGCCGCCACTGCGTCATCTGCAAGTGGGGAGATTAGCGCCGGCGCCTGCGCGAAAGGAAGCGGACATTGCGTTCCTCCTACAGAATCGGAAACGTTTTCGGCATCCCCATCAGGGTGCATATTTCCCTCCTGATCATGGTCCTGTTTCTGGTGCTGGATTTCGGCGTGCTTAACGGTCTGCTGATAGAGCTGGGACTGGCCTCCAGCATCGTACTCCACGAGCTCGGACACTCCCTCGTGGCAATTCATAAGGGCTGCCGGGTGCGCGGCATCACACTAATGGTCATCGGCGGCGCGGCCCAGATGGAACGTATACCAACGCGTCCGCTGGACGAGTTTCTGATGGCCGTCGCCGGCCCTCTGGTAAGCCTTGCGCTGGGACTGCTCGGCTTTTTCGGCGGAGGATACCTGCCGCTGCCCGAGGTCCGTCCCTACCCCGTAAACGTTGTCCAGTTCGTGGGACTGATAAACCTTGGCCTGACGTTTTTCAATCTGCTGCCCTCGTTTCCCATGGACGGCGGCCGGGTTCTGCGGGCGCTGTTGACCCCGCGAATGGGACGTCTCAAGGCTACGTTCGTCGCGGCGCGGCTGGGCAGGATCATGGCGATCTGTTTCGGGCTGTATGCTTTCCTCTCCAGACCCACGAAATGGATACTCGTGGCCATCGCCATTTTCGTGTATATTATGGCAGGCAACGAGTACAGGTTTGTGGAAATGCAGGAACGCGCCAGGGGATTCGGCGGTTTCGACCCACGCGCCGACGACGCGTGGGACGGCGGCGGCAACGACAAAGTCACCGTCGGCCCCCCGCCATATTCCCGCGGGCGCAAATCGAAAAGCGAGATTCGATCCGCCGAAGACGATCCGTTTGATTCCTTCGGGGGCTAGTCGGGAGCAGCAGCATGAAGAAGATACTCTCTATCGATGACGAACCGGCGGTGTTGAAGTGCCTGGCCGATGCCCTTAAGACCCGCGGTTACGAGATCGTGGTAACCGACGACCCCGAAGAGGGGCTGAGAATCCTGAAGGAAGATAATGATATCTCCCTGCTCACGCTCGATGTCAAGATGCCCGGCAAGAGCGGATTCGACGTCTACCGCGAATTCCGCAAGTTCCGCGAGGTTCCGGTCCTCTTCGTTACGGGATATCCGAAGTCTTTCACCGCCACGTCGGAAACGATTTCCGAAATGTGGCGAAACCAGTTCGTTGACGGCGTAACGGACATCATCTACAAACCGTTCGATCTGGAGACGTTCTTCGATAAAGTCGAGTCTCTGATCGGCGGCGGCGGCGAAGGGGCATCCGACGCATGAACACCCCGACCGACCTCGACATCAACAGAAGCATACGCCGCATAATGGTCAAACACTGGATTGACCTCGGACGCATTGCCGTAAGATCCTCCCGGGGCATGGTGACCATTCACGGCATCCTGCGGCGCATTCCGGGAACCGAGCAGGAATTAACGACGCCGATTGTGGAGCGCATTTTTTACGACATCGGCCGGCTGCCGGGCGTCAAGAACGTCCGGACACGCCTTGACAACTGGGGCAAAGAGGGCGGCCGCTGGCACCCGGTCGACGGCAGCCGCGCGGCACTGTTGATTGATTAGACGCCGGCCGCGGCGGTTTCCCGCCTTGCGCGGTATCTTGCGATAAGCGCGGCGGTGGAGCCGTCGTGCTGCCCGGCCGGGGATTCGCCCCCTTCAAGCTCGTCCAGTATTCCGGCGGCCAGTTCCTTGCCGAGTTGCACGCCCCACTGATCGAATGAGTTGATTCCCCAGATCGTTCCCTGGACGAAGACCTTGTGTTCGTACATGGCCAGCAGAGCACCGAAAACGCGCGGCGTCAATTGGTCGGCCATAATGGTGTTCGTAGGCCGGTTGCCCTCGAACGTCTTATGTGGCACCAGCTCCGGCGAAGTTCCGGCATCCGCGACCTCCGCGGCGGTTCTACCGAAGGCAAGGGCCTCCGTCTGCGCCAGAAAGTTAGCCATGAGCTTGTCATGGTGGTCTCCGAGGGAATTATGGGAACGGCAGAAGCCGATGAAGTCGGCGGGCACCAGCCGCGTCCCCTGGTGAATAAGCTGGTAGAACGCATGCTGGCCGTTGGTGCCCGGCTCTCCCCAGACCACCGGACCGGTATGGTACGGGACAGGCTTTCCGGATTTGTCGATGCGCTTGCCGTTGCTTTCCATATCGAGCTGCTGAAGATGTGCCGCGAACCTGTGCATGTACTGGTCGTAAGGCAGTATGGCGTGCGTTTCGGCGCCCACAAAGTTCGTGTACCAGATTCCCAGGAGTCCCAGAACGGTCGGCAGGTTCCTCTCGATCGGGGCTTCGGCGAAATGCCTGTCCATTGCATGAGCACCTTCGAGCATCTCAAAGAAGTTCTCCGGACCGATGGCGACCATCAGCGGCAGGCCGACCGCGGACCAGACCGAATAGCGCCCGCCCACCCACTCCCAGAATTCGAACATGTTTGCCGTATCGATGCCGAACGCCGCGACTTCCGCGGCATTGGTCGACACCGCGACGAAATGGTGGGACACGGCCGACTCGTCTCCCGCGCGGTCAAGGAGCCAGCACCGCGCCGTGCGGGCGTTGGTCATGGTTTCCTGCGTGGTAAAAGTCTTGGAAGCCACAATGAACAGAGTTTCCTCGGGGTTCAGGTCGCGCGTCTGCTCCACGAAGTGCGTTGCATCGACATTGGAGACGAAACGCACCGTCAGACCGCGCGCGGCAAACGGCTTAAGGGCCTCGCACGCGGCCAGCGGCCCCAGATCGGAACCGCCGATGCCGATATTCACGATGTTGCGGACGGCTTTGCCGCTGTAACCCCGCCACTCGCCCGCCCTCACCTTGCGGGAAAACCCCGCCATGCGCTCCAGAACCCTCCGGACACCCGGCATTACGTCCCTGCCGTCAACCGTAATCGGGTCTTCCCCGCGGTTGCGCAAGGCGACGTGAAGCACTGCCCTGCCTTCGGTGCAGTTGATTTTCCCGCCGGCGAACATCGCGGCGATCGCCTCGCGCACACCGCAGGCGCCAGCCAGTTCCGCAAGCCTGCCCAGTGTTTCGTCGTTGACGCGGTTCTTTGAGAAGTCGACGTAGAGCCCGCAGGTTTCGAGAACCATGCGTCTGCCCCGACCGGGATCATCCCTGAAGAGGGTCCGCATGTGGACGTCCTTCATGGTCTCGGCGTGCCGCCGCAAAGATTGCCATTCTTCAGTTTGCATGCGTGTCATGGTCTTGCCTCTTGAGTGTGAAATTGACGGGAGCATCAATTCATAAAGAAGCCGGAATTTCAACTCCGAATGCTCGGCGGCATCCCCGCTTCGCGGCGCGCAATGCGGCGGTGGAGATTCGGCCGCAAAAATACCGTCTTTTGCCTTGAACGCTGAAAGCATTGTGCTAGAGTGCGCCGATTATCGGGTCCCCGAAGGGCGCCGCGCGGCGGCGCGGGGGACGGAAGCGAGCGTCTTTCCCCGCCACGGAAAGGCCAAAGCGGATTGATGACCGGCGCCGCCGGTCATGCGAACAAGGAGGTACAAGTGGCAACGACACAGGAGGCGCCCGCCTCAACGGGCATCCGCGATCTGCTGGAAGCAGGTCTGCACTTCGGTCACCAGACCAAACGTTGGAACCCGAAAATGAAGCGCTATATCTTCGATAAGCGCAACGGGATCCATATCATCGACCTCGCCAAGAGCCTGGTCATGCTTCAGGAAGCCGCGCGCTTCGTGCATGATACGGTGGCAGGCGGCAAGTCCGTTCTCTTCGTCGGCACGAAGAAACAGGCTCAACAGGTAATCGAAGAGACAGCCCAGGCCTGCGGCCAGCACTACGTGACACATCGCTGGCTGGGGGGCACGTTGACAAATACGGCAACGATTCGAAACAGCGTCAAGAGGTTCCGCGAACTCGATCAACTCATTACGAGCGGCGAAATTGAGAACTTGCCGAAGAAGGAGGCATCGCGGATGCGGCGCGAGTATGAGAAACTGCGGCGCAATCTCTGCGGCATCGCCGGCATGGCGGAATTGCCGGGAGCTATGTTCGTAGTAGACATCAATCGCGAATCCATCGCGGTCGCCGAGGCCAATACCCTGGGCATCCCGGTTGTTGCCGTCGTGGATACCAACTGCGACCCCGATCCCGTGGATTACGTCATCCCCGGCAACGACGACGCAATCCGCGCGGTGCGCCTGATAGTCGCGGCCCTGGCCGATTCGATCCAGAAAGCGGCAAAGGAGTGCGCGCGACTGGCGGCCGAGAAGGCCGAGCGTGAAGCCGAGGCCAGGGCCAGAAAGGAAGCCGAAGCCAAGGCTCGCAAGGCAGAAAAGGAAGATCAGGATATGGAAACGGATGACACGGCGGCAAAGGATGACGCCGGCGTGTCCGCCATGCCGGACAAAAGAAAAGACAAACGCCGCAAGAGACAGGAACGCCGCAAGGAAGAGAGTTCAGGCCCGCAAGTCCCTGACGATGAGTCTGCCGGCAGCGCCGCAACAGAAGCCGCAACACCAAAAGAGGCGGCCGATGCTGAGGGCGCCGTCGCGGCCGCTGAAGCACAATCCGTTGGGGAAGAAGAAACTGACGATAAATCGAAAGACGGGTAAGCAAGTCCGCGAACGGCTCCGCATTCCGGCGGCATGACGCCGGCGCCTGTCGCATTACCCCGCAATACCGCCCTAACAAACAGGAGACAACCATGCCCGAGATAACAGCCGCACTGGTAAAGCAATTGCGCGACGCCACAAACGTCAGCATGATGGAATGTAAGAAGGCCCTGATAGAGACAAACGGCGATACGGAAGCGGCCACGCGTCTGCTGCGGGAACGCGGAATGGCTGTGGCGGCAAAGCGGGCATCCAAGGAAGCAAACGAGGGCCTGATGGCGTCGGCCTTCAGCGAAGACCGGAAGACCGTTTCACTTGTCGAGGTTAATTGCGAAACCGATTTTGTTGCGCGCAACGAGACGTTCAAGCGCTTCGTGGATGAAGTCGCTCAAAGGGCGCTGGGCACCGACGCCGATCTTGCCGAAGAAATGAAGGGCGAGCTGCTGTCCAGAATCTCCGAAATCGGCGAAAACCTCAGGATACGACGGCATGCCAGGTATGTTCTCGAAAAGCCGGGCATCCTTGCCTCCTACATTCATCTGGGCGGGAAAGTAGGAGTCCTTGTGGAATTGGGCTGCGAGAAACCCGCCACGTCCGATCAGGATGCGGTGCAGGAACTTGCCAGGGATCTGACCCTTCATGTTGCCGCCTGCAATCCCCGTTATCTGTCGAGCGACGACATCCCGGAAGACGTCTTGAAGACGGAGAAAGAGATTTACGCCAAGCAGGTAGAAGACAAACCGCCCCAGATCGTCGAAAAGATCGTGGACGGCAAGATCAAGAAGTTCTACGCCGAGGTTTGCCTGCCGGACCAGGGGTTTGTCAAGGAGCCCAAGCAGGCGGTGCGGAACCTGCTGGCGGAGGCGGGGAAGAAGATCAGTGACGTCCTTACGATCCGTCGTTTTCTGCGTTACCAGCTCGGCGAGTAGCCGAATCGCGGCGGCGCGATGACAAGCCAGGCAAAACTCGGGTTTGTTACGTTCCTGACTTTTGTCAGGTTTCCCCTGATTCTCTTGTTCTTCATCGGCGCCGTCATCTATACGCCGGGACATTCCCCGTGGCTGTTTGCAGCGGCGTTCGCATTTCTCGTTACGTCCGCCGCAACCGATCTGCTCGACGGCTACTTCGCCCGGAAGTTCAATGTCGTCACGGAATTCGGGTCGCACGCGGACCCCCTGATGGACAAGTTCTTTTACCTTGCGTCTTTCCCGCTGCTGGTGTTCGTCGCGGTGCGCAACGGGCACGGCGGACATGCCGTCGCGCTGCTGGTTATCACGCTGCTGAATCTTTCGCGCGACCAGTGGGTGACGTTCCTCAGATCCATCGGCGCCATGTACCAGGCCGGCGGGAAAGCCAAGTGGGCCGGCAAGCTGAGAACCGCGGTCAACTTTCCGCTGATTTGCTGCATATACTGGTATGAGGCATCTCCTTATCCGCTGCTGTCGGCAAGGTTCATCCACGCTTTCGAAATTCTGGCCGTGCTGACCAATCTCATTTCGCTTTACACCTACACACGTGATTACTGGCCCTACTTGCGCCGCTCGGCGGACGTCATTCATCAGGCATCGGGAGACTCATGAGCCGGCATCGGACCAACGAGTCCGCGGAGAAGCTCGACAAGGAAAACCGCCGCTGTTGCGACGAGATGAAACTCGAGTCCCTGGTAACGATGGCTACAGGGGTGGCGCACGATTTCAACAACTACCTGACAGCCATACTGGGAAACAACGAAATCATCCTCGACAACCTGCCCCGGGACTCGCGTCTGCGCCTGAACGCGGAGCAGATCGAAGCTACCTCCCGGATGGCGTTGGCCCTTACAAACGAAATACTGCTGTACACCGCGCGCGCACGGCGGAACCCGACGCTTGTCGACACGGCCGCCGTCGTCGCCGAAGTGCGGGACGAGTTGCGCCTGATCCCGGGGGAGAACGTCTCCGTTGACTGCAGCATCGAGCCGACATGCCCGGTCAAGGCGGATATCGCGCAAATCCGCCGGGTGGTGCACAACCTGGCTTCAAACGCAAGCGATGCCCTGGTGGATATCCCCGAAGGGAGAATCGTATTGGCAACCGGAACACGGACCTGCACTCGGAACCAACTCAGAGCGACTTTTCTCGGGACCGGGCTTTTGCCGGGTCGCTATGCTTTCGTCGAGATCCGTGATAACGGTAAAGGGATGAGCGCCGACGTGCGGAAACGCATGTACGACCCTTTCTTTTCAACCAAACTCCGCGGCCGCGGCATGGGGCTGCCCGTTGTTGTCGGCATTCTGCGGGCGCACGGCGGCACAATTTCCGCCCGGACCGAAAGATTCGGAGAAACGCGCGTGCGAGTATTGCTTCCCTGCGCCGACGAGGCGTGAGGGGGAGCGCTCAGTCAAGGCTCATTGGCTGCGCCCGAACAGTTCCATCTGTGAATCGTCCCCTGCTCCTCTGTACGACCTCCGCCGAGCGATCTTGGGTTGGCCGGCGTCACCCAGTTCCCCCTCTTCGAGATTGGCCAGGATTTCTCTCGCCCGCGCGATGACTTCAGGCGGCATGCCTGCCAGACGGGCCACCTGAATGCCGTAGCTCTTGTCGGAACCGCCTGGAACTATCTTCCTGAGAAAGACAATCCGATCGTTCTGTTCGCGCACCAGAACGTTGTAATTCTTGACGCCGCGCATGGTCAGCGCGAGGTCTGTCAGCTCGTGATAGTGCGTGGCGAATAGAGTCTTGGCCCGGATACGGTCGTTGTTGTGAAGATGCTCCGCAACGGCCCAGGCGATGCTGATGCCGTCGAACGTGCTGGTGCCGCGACCGATTTCATCGAGCACGATCAAGCTGCGCCCGGTAGCGTTATTGAGAATGTTGGCCGTCTCCTCCATCTCGACCAGGAATGTGCTTCTGCCTCGGGCCAAATCGTCGCTGGCGCCGACTCGCGTGAATACGCGGTCGACCAGCGAGATTCGCGCGGCATCCGCCGGAACATAGCTGCCCATTTGCGCCATGACGACAATGAGCGCAACCTGCCGGATATAAGTCGATTTACCCGCCATATTCGGGCCCGTGATGACCAGCAACTGGTTGGCGTCGGAGTCGAGCAGCGTGTCGTTCGGCACAAATTGTTCCGCGTCGGGCATGGCCTCGACAACCGGGTGCCGGCCCGCCCGGATACGGATCACGCCGTCGGTAGTGATTTCAGGGCGCACGTATCCGCTGTGCAGGGCGCGATCGGCCAGCGCCGCCAAGACGTCCAGTTCCGCCAGGGCCGCCGCCGTGCGCTGGATCTTCTCCGTCTCGCGAGCGACCGCCGCTCGGACCTCGGCGAAGAGCTCATACTCGAGAGCCACGGACTTTTCCTGGGCGCCGAAAATGCGGTTTTCGTATTCCTTGAGCTGCGGAGTAACGAAACGTTCGCCGTTAACCAGTGTTTGTTTGCGCACGTAGTCCTCGGGCACAAGGTCAATTTGCCCCCGGCTGACCTCGATATAGTAACCGAAGACCTTGTTGTGGCGCACCTTCAGGTTCCTGATGCCCGTTCGTTTCCGTTCGCCGGCCTGGTACTCGGCCAGCCATTGCCTGCCTTCAACCGCGGCGTTCCGCAGCTTGTCGAGCTCAGCGTTGTATCCGGAACGGATAACGCCGCCATCCTTGACGGTTAAAGGCGGTTCTTCGACGACGGCTCGTGCTACCAGATCGCAAAGACCCGGCAGGGGGTCAAGGTCAGCGGCGACAGATCCGAGCCGCGAGTCGGCGAGACGCTGCGCGACGGACAAGGTCTCCGGGACGGCTTCCAGCGATTGCCTGATTGCCAGAACGTCGCGCGCATTGCCGCTGCTCGAACCGATCCTCGCGATCAGCCGCTCAAGGTCGCGAACATTCGCCAGCGATCGACGCATGTCCTGCAGCAGACCGCGATTGCCCAGCAGCGCCTGCACCGCGTCGAGGCGTTCGATGACCGCTTTCGGCCGCGCCAGGGGGTGAAGCAGCCAGTCCCGCAGCAGGCGGCCGCCCATCGCGGTACCGGTAACGTCCAGGACGTTCAGCAACGCCGGCCCTTTGCCGGGGCCGCGCGCCGGCAACAGGTCCAGGTTGCGGCAGGTTGTATCGTCAAGCACAAGAAAATCATCGATTTGCCTTAACTGCAAAGATCGGACGTGAGCAACAGTATGGCGCAATTCCTCGCGCACGTAGTGCAGTACTCCGCCCGCGGCGCAAACGGCGGCTCTCCGTCCTTCGCACCCGTAACCTTCCAGGGAATGCACTTTGAAGTGCCGCACCAGAGTGTCATGGGCGGCGTCATACTCGAAGGTCCAGTCGTCACATTCAGTGATCGGCATGCCCAGGACCGGGTCGGAAAGAATAGCATCCAGAATCGGATGGCTGACCTGCCCCTCGGCCGCAACGCATTCGCTCGGCGCAAATCGCCTGAGGTTGTCCCGGAGATCCTCGGCGCGAGACAGCTCCACCACCCGGAAGAGACCCGTTGAGAGATCCAGGAGCGCCAGACCCGCTCCGTCTCCTTCAATTCTGATTCCCGCCAGGAAGTTATTCCGCCCGGCATCGAGAATCCCGTCCTCGGTCACGGTTCCAGGAGTCACCACGCGGACGACCTCACGCCGCACGATTCCCCTGGACGCGGCGGCATCTTCCACCTGTTCGCAGATCGCCACTTTCTTACCCGCGCGGATCAATCTGGCGAGATAACCGTCAACCGCGTGAAACGGCACGCCGCACATCGGCACCTTGTTCCGCCTGGTCAGGGCGATATCAAGAATGGGCGCGGCCGTCTTGGCATCATCGAAGAACATCTCGTAAAAATCTCCCAGCCGAAAGAACAATATGGCGTCGTCGGGCATCTCCGCCTTGACGCGTCGATACTGCTTCATCATGGGAGTAAGCGATTCAGCCATGGCCCTGTAATCTATTTTTCGCACCGGCAGTGTCAAACGCTTTTGCGGAGGCCAGCGCGTCCGCCAGCCGCCGCCACTCCGCGGCCGACAGGTCTCCAGGACGCGCGCGCGGGTTGAGCCCAAGGCGGTCCAAGGCCGCCGCGACGGCATCCGACGTCAAGACGTCGCATGCCGCGCAGTGCGGCAGGCTCGTTGTAATCTGCTTCCGTCTCTGACGGAATGCCGCCGCCGTAATCGCGTAGAGTAAACAGGCCGTTTCCGCGCCCGCCTGGAAGCGCGCGCGGCGATCCATCCGCACTATTGCCGAGGTCACCGCGGGCGGCGGCAGAAAACATGTGCGGCTGACGCGCTTGACAATGATCGCATCGTAGCACAGCTGTGTCCATACACTCAGCAGCCCGTAGTCCCCGTGCCCCGGCGCAGCCGTCAGTCGCCTCCCCACTTCCATCTGGACCGTTACAACAATACGCTCAGGCGGCAACGCGGCGCGGACCCAGTCCACCAGGATTCGCGACCCTACGCCATAAGGCAGATTCGCGACCACCTTTACGGTGCCCGGACCTTCGGCAACACGTTTCCAATCCGTTCGCAGCGCGTCTTCGTTCAGAAGTTCCAGCCGCACTTCGCCCGGGAAGCGCTCGCGCAACCACGCCGTCATTCGCGAGTCCTTCTCGATCGCCACCACACGCGCGCCGGCCTCGAGCAGACGTTCCGTCAACGCGCCCAGCCCCGGACCGACCTCCACAACCGTCTCACCGGGCCGCACATCGGCCGCGCGAAGCAGGATGTCCAGGATATTGCCGTCGACCAGAAAGTGCTGGCCCAGCGCCTTGCTGGGGCGAATGCCAAGACGGCCCAGCAACGCGCGTACCTCCGAAGGGCGGGTGAGGTTCATCGCTCTCGCCGGATTGCCGCGGACCGCATCACTTGAAAACATCCACGTCCAGAATCTTGACGTACGCCTCCGCCTTCAGTCTCTCGATCCAGGCGGTGTAAGCAGCTTCGATCGCCTCGCGTCTCAGGTCCCGCTCAATTTCTTCGCGCGCTTCGGAGAACGGCGCCGTGGATTCCTCCTGCCTTCCCTCGATCTTGAGCAGGTAGAGTTCGTCGCCGGTCTCAACGATCTCGCCGACTTCACCGGTCTTAATGCGGCCGACGGCTTCCACCAGTTCACTCCTGAGGATAGATGGTTCCATCCACCCCCAGTCCCCGCCTTCTTCAGCCTTGTCGCCGTCCGATACCGATCGCGCAACCGCCGCAAAGTCTTCACCGCTTCGCAACCGTTTCAAAAGACTTTCGGCCTCGGGCCGCCTGTCTTCGCCGGGCCTCTTCTGCAGCACGATCATACGCAGATGCACGCGCGCGGGAGATTTGAAACGGTCGGCGTTCCGCTCGTAATAACGGCGAACATCGCCGGGAGGCACCGCCACAAGCTGTTCGACGTGCGCGCTGCGCATCGAGGACGCCGCCATCTGATCCTGGATCGTCCGGCGCCATTCCTCGTAACTCATATGGTCTTCGGCCAGGGCCTGCATCAGGGCGGCACGGTCGCCTCCGAACATCTCGCTTATGATATCGTTAATACGCTCGTCAATCACCCACTCCGGGAGTCTCATCTGCTGGTTGTTGTAGGCGGACACGACCAGGCGTTTTTCGATCATGGCGTTGAGAGCGTCGTCGTATGCCTTGCGCATACGCGACAGGAGCTCTTCGCCGGCGTAGAGTCTGACCAGTTGACGGCGCACCGGTTCAAGCGCTGCGATAACATCACCCACCGTGATGGCGTCCTCGTTCACGTACGCCGCCACGCCGTCCATCAGCACGGAATCTGCCGACGACGACTCCACAAGAATAATCAAGGCAAAAAAACGCAACCATAACCGCTTCATGCAAACATCCTCAGAGTATTGACACGCCCCGCCACAATAGAGTATTCTCCGGACAATGAAAAGACCGAATGCCTTGTTGACAGCCGCATCCCCCATTCTCGCCGCCCTGGCCCTGACCGGCTGCGAGACTAAGTCCACCGATGAGCTGGAGGTTCTTATTTCCCCCGCCAGGGCCACAATCCGGCAGGGCGAAACCATCGAGCTCAGGGCTTCGGGCTGGACGCGGTACCGTTGGAGCATCTCCGACCCTTATCTCGGTTCCCTGACCCCGACAACCGGCGAAACCGTCTATTACTATGCCACCGCCGCCACCAACGCGGTACAGATAGTGCGGGTCGTCGGCACCGGCACGTCGTCGGGAACGGGGACCTCGACCAACGCCGCCGGCAATGCTGTGGACCTGACCGGCGAAGCATACATCACCCACGTCGCGCCGGAACCTGAGGCAGAGGATGAGGATGACGGAAACGGGGACGGTAACGGCAACGAAGTAACAACAACTACCACCACGACATCCACAACCACTGTGGCTCCGCCCCTTCCGTCCTGATTTTCGCGGACGTTCGGCAATGACAGATCGGGATCCCGTACTCCTGACCAGCACTTCGAATCCCGGAGTCAAGACCGTCGTCAAACTGCGCCGGCGTTCGCACCGCGACGAGCTCGATTTGATGATTATCGAGGGCTACCGCGAGCTCAAGCGGGCCTTCGAAAACGGGCATTGCCCGGTCGAGTTGTACTTCTGCCGCGAGATGTTCCAGGGCGGTAACGAAGACGGGTTAATTCGCCGCTGCGCGGAACACGGCGCGCGCCTCCTGAAATGCACGCCCGAGGTTTTTCGCAAGATCGCTTACCGGGACCGCCCCGAAGGGCTGCTGGGGCTGGCGCCTTGTATTCACGCCGGCCTGGACTCGCTGCGCCCGCCGGATGACGCGCTTCTGGTGGCCGCCGAAGCCGTCGAGAAACCCGGCAATCTGGGGACCCTGCTGCGCACGGCGGACGCCGCCGGAGTGCACGGCGTGATCGTGTGCGATCCCTGCACCGACATCAACAACCCGAACGTCGTACGCGCCAGCATCGGCACGCTGTTCGCGTTGCCGGTCGTGCAGTGCTCATCGGAAGAAGCCATAAAGTGGCTTTGCGAGCGGGACATCCAGATCGTGGCGACCACCCCTCACGTCGAAATGCCGTATACCGAGGCGGACCTGACCCGGCCTTCGGTCATCGTCGTGGGCGCCGAGCAGTACGGATTGAGCAAGACATGGCTTCGCGAGGCAACTATGAAAGTCACGATCCCGATGTACGGTCAGGCGGATTCCCTGAACGTCGCAGCCGCGACGACCATTCTGCTTTACGAAGCCGTGCGGCAGAGACATGCGCGGCTATAATGTAGCACCCCTTCAGGGTGCATCTCTTCCTTTCTCGCGATCCAAACCCAGCCATTCTGGCCGGGCTTTGATGTGTGACCCCCTTGGGGTCAAACGAACCTGCACGCTGAAGGCGTTCTACATTAAAGCCCAGCCGGGACGGCTGGGTTATGACGGTCGGAAGAAGAATCGACCCCAAAGGGGTCGAACATTATGGCTGCACCGCCGTCTCCCGCGCCTCTCCCACTCCCGATCGGCTCACAGAACAGATGCTACAGGGAAAGATTGCCGCCCCCCCGCGGATTCTCCTCTTCAGACTCCTTCTTCTCCTCGAAATCCGGGCAGGTGTCCGTGGCTTCCACCACGCGGTCGTGCAGGCCGCAGCGCTGGGTGAAAGGATTCACAACGTAGTGCTGGCAGTAGCGGCAGAGGCGGTGCTTCTCGTCACCGGCAAAAACGTCGACATGCTTCGAGAGGTCGGCTTCGCTGAAAACCGCCGGGGACTTCCGTGCCCGCTTGTAGGGCACGCTCTCTTCGTCCGCGAATTCGCAGCCGCAGGACGCGCAGAGGAGCTTCTCTCCGATTTTCTTGAATCCCTCGTACACGGGTTCACGCCGCACGAGGGTATCGGCTCCGCACGCCGTGCAGACAATTTCGACAGAGTGCGCCGACATGATTCTCCATGCTCCTCCGCCGGCGACGGAGATTACTCCAGCACGGCGCGAATGCGCCTTACGCCGGCGCTGGAAGACTCTTCCTTCCTGATCCGAAAGACGCCCAATTCGCCCGTACGACTGACGTGCGGGCCGCCGCAAACCTCGCGCGAGAAATCCCCTACCGTGTAGACCTTGACCTGCTCCCCGTACTTGCCGGAGAAAAGCGCCATGGCGCCCGATTCGCGCGCCTGTTCCATGGTCATGGTTTCCATCGTAACCGGCAAATCGCGGCTGATCGCATCGTTGACCAACTCTTCAACCTGTTTCTTCTGCTCACCGGTCATCTTCTCCGGGTGAGAGAAATCGAACCGCAGCCTCTCCGGCGTGATATTCGAACCCTTCTGCTGCACGTGCTCTCCCAAGACCACGCGAAGGGCGCGGTGCAGAAGATGCGTTGCCGTATGCAAGCGCGTCGTCGCCTCCGAGGAATCCGCTAGACCTCCCTTGAAAGCCTTGTCGGCGCCCTGCTTGGAGACCTCGCGGTGCTTTTCGAATGCCTTATCGAAACCGGAGCGGTCGACCTTAAAGCCGCGTTCCGAGCAGATTTCCTCGGTGAACTCCAGAGGAAACCCGCAAGTGTCGTACAAACGGAAGGCCACACGCCCGGGCAGTTCCGTCTGACTGTGCTCCGCCATACGGGAAAGGACCTTGTCCAATTCCGCCATGCCCCGGCTGAGCGTCTTCTCGAATTTCTCTTCTTCGGCCGCAAGCTCCGACAGAATGCGTTGCCTGTTGGCTTCCAGCTCGGGATAAACCGACTTGTAGCCGTCGATGACGGCTTTCGCCAGCGCACCGCAGAAGCCGGCCTGCATCCCGATCTGCCGCGCGAACCGCACGGCGCGTCGAATGAGGCGCCGCAGCACGTAGCCCTGCCCCAGGTTGCCCGGCACGATGCCGTGCTCGTCGCCGATGATGAAAACCGAGCTTCGCAGATGATCCGCAATGACGCGGAACGCCAAGCCTGTTACGTCGTCATCACTCATCTTTCTGCCCGAGCCTTCTTCGATGGCCTCGACTACGGGCAGGAACAACTCGGTCTCAAAGACGCTGCTCTTGCCCTGCAGCATCGCTATCGTGCGCTCGACACCCATGCCGGTATCGACGTTATGCTGCCGTAAGGGCTCGTAACAGCCCGACTCGTCGCGCCGGTACTGCATAAAGACGTCGTTCCATATCTCGAAGTACTTGCCGCAAGGGCAACCGGGCCGGCAGCCGCCGCCACAGGGCTCCTTGCCGATATCGACGAACATCTCCGTGTCCGGTCCGCACGGTCCCGTCCCGCCTGGGATACCCCACCAATTATCCTGCGCTGGAAGAGGAACGATTCTCGCGTCCGGAATGCCCAGCTTCTTCCACACTTCGATCGATTCCTCGTCTTTCGGGGCATTCTCGTCGCCTTCAAAAACCGTGACGAAAAGCTTTGCCGGATCGAAACCGAGGCAGGAACCGGATGTCAGAAACTCGTAAGACCAGACGATTGCCTCTTCCTTGAAATAATCGCCCAGCGACCAGTTGCCGAGCATCTCGAAGAAGGTAAGATGCGAAGGGTCGCCGACCGAATCGATATCACCCGTGCGGATACATTTCTGGCAATTGCACAGGCGTTTGCCGGCGGGATGCGGTTCGCCCAGAAGGTACGGTACGAGCGGGTGCATTCCCGCCGTGGTAAAGAGAACGGTGGGATCGTTTTCCGGGATCAGCGAACTCCCGGAGATGACCGCGTGTCCCTTGTTCTCGAAGAACGAAAGGTACATGCGCCTGATTTCGTCGGCAGTCATAACGTGTAATCCTCAAGACTTTCGCGGGGCCGGGCGCTACTCGTCCGAAGTCGCGCTCGTTCCCCCTTCTTCACCAACCTTGTTCCGGATATCCTCAATCAGCTTCAACGTCACTGCCGAATTGTCTTCCAGGTGGGCCCTGGCCGCCTCGTGCCCCTGGCCGATCTGGTCTCCGCCGTAGGAAAGCCAGGATCCGCGCTTGGTCACGATGCCATGCTGTATCGCGGAATCGAGCACCGAGCCTTCCCACGAGATGCCCTTGTCGTAAAGAATGTCGAACTCCGCTTCCGCGAAGGGAGGCGCAACCTTGTTCTTTACAACCTTGACGCGCGTACGGTTGCCGGTCACGCGGCCGGAAGAATCCTTGATGGCGCCGATGCGCCGGATGTTGAGACGCACCGATGTATAGAACTTCAGGGCCCTGCCTCCGGGTGTCGTCTCCGGGTTCCCGAACATAACGCCGATTTTTTCGCGAATCTGGTTGGTAAAAATGCAGAGCGTTTTCGACGATGAAATCCCACCGGTAAGCTTGCGCATCGCCTGCGACATCAAGCGCGCCTGGAGTCCGACGTGCGAGTCGCCCATTTCGCCGTCAAGCTCCGCGCGCGGCGTCAGCGCCGCGACAGAGTCGATTACCACGACATCCAGCGAGTTGCTGCGGATCAGCGTATCGGTGATTGTGAGGGCTTCTTCGCCCGAGGTCGGCTGCGAGATAAGCAGGTCGTTGACGTTCACGCCGATCCTCCTGGCATAGCCGGGATCGAGCGCGTGTTCCGCATCCACGAAGGCAGCGAGGCCGCCGGCCCGCTGCGCGTTGGCAATCACGTGCAGGGTCAGGGTGGTCTTGCCGGAGGACTCCGGTCCAAAGATTTCGACAACTCTGCCGCGCGGCAAACCCCCTACCCCGAGCGCAAGGTCGAGCGAGAACGATCCCGTCGAGATACAGTCCACCTTTCTTGCTGCTTCCGCGTCTCCCATGCGCATGATGGCGCCTTCGCCGAATTCCTTGCGGATTCGTGCGATTACCGACTCAATGTCGGTCTTGGAGCCTTTTTCATCTGTTCTTTTCGGCATGTTCTAGTTCCTTTCCAGGAGTCTTTCCTTCAGAAGAATCAGGGCCTCGTCGGCCGCCTGTCGCCGCACGGCTTCGCGGCCGCCTTCGAAATCAAACTGTTCGACCCGGCAGCCGGTCTCGTCGCACAATCCTATGAAGACCAGCCCGACGGGTTTCTCCGCCGTGCCGCCTGCCGGACCGGCTATTCCGGTTATGCTCACTCCCAGATCAGTGCCAAGCGCTCTCATGACGCCGGCGGCCATCCGTGAGGCGGTCTGCGCGCTGACAGCGCCGTGTTCGTCAAGCACGGCACGCTCTACGTTCAGAATCGCAGTCTTTACTTCGTCCGCGTAAGCGATGATTCCGCCGACGAAATACCCGGAACTCCCGCTGACGGAGGTAATGCGCTGCCCCAGCATGCCGCCGGTACAAGATTCGGCGACGGCCAGCGTCAGCCGGCGTTCTCTCAGCAGATCTCCTATCTCCTTCTCAATCGGCAATCGCCCATCCCCCGCGTCGCGCTTTATCGCCGGATCGCCGGTCTTCCGCTTTCCCGGACCCGTGCCAAGAACAACGGCTCGGAACCGGCGCCGGTTTGTCGATCAGTCGGCATAACCGTCCGGATGCGCCTGGTGCCATTCCCATGCGCCGCTGATGATCTCGTCCAGGTCGGGAAAGGCGGGCTGCCATTTCAGGACTTGCGCAGCCCTGGCTGCGTCGGCCACCAGTCGCGGAGGATCTCCCGGACGCCGCCCGGCATTCTCCGCCGGAATGTCGCGTCCCGTGACTCTGCGTGCCGCTTCGATCACTTCTCTTACCGAATAGCCGTTGCCGTTACCCAGGTTGAAAGCCCCCGATACGCCGGCTTCAAGGGCAAGAATGTGCGCCCGCGCCAGATCCGCAATATGGATGTAGTCACGGATGCAAGTGCCGTCCGGGGTCGGGTAGTCCGCGCCGAAGACCGAAACTTTTTCCCGCCTGCCGAGCGCCGTCCGCAGCACGATGGGAATGAGATGAGTCTCAGGCTCGTGATCCTCGCCGAACTTTTCGGTTGCGCCACAGGCGTTGAAGTATCTCAGGAAGACCGCCTGCATGCCGTGCAGCCGATGATACCAGTTCAACATCTTCTCGCACATCAGCTTCGACTCGCCGTAGGGATTGGTCGGGAGTTGAGGCTCGTCCTCGGTTATGGGAACTTTACGCGGATCTCCGTATGTCGCGCAGGTGGAGGAGAACACGATCCTTTTGACGCCGGCTGCCAGCATTGCTTCCGACAGATTGACGCACCCGCCCACGTTATTGCCGAAGTACATCTCGGGCCGCTCCATGGATTCTCCGACCAGCGCGTAGGCCGCGAAGTGCATTACGGCATCCGGTTTCTCGGCCAGCATCACTTCGCGGATGCGGTGGCCGTCCGCCAGGTCTCCTTCGATCAGTTGCGCTCTGCCGTCAACCGCTCCGCGGTGTCCTCTGCCGAGATTATCGAAGACCGTTACGGCGTGTCCGTCGTCGAGCAGCAGTTCTGTCGTGACGCTTCCGATGTAGCCCGCTCCGCCTGTTACAAGAATTTTCATCGCCTCACGGCACCTTTTCCAGCCGCTGTTTCAGATCGGCTGTTTCTCTTTCCAGTTCCGCCAAACGATGTTTCAGCGCCGGCAGGCGCATCAAGTGGGCATGAATTTTCGCGGCCTTCCCGTGAGGCATGGCCGGGTACCCCGAAACGAACTCCCCTGCCGGCACGTCCTTGAGTACGCCCGCCTGCCCGCCCACGACAGCGCCGTCACCTATGCGCAAGTGGCCGCCCAATCCCGACTGGCCTCCGAGCCTCACGCGGCTGCCCACCGAAGTACTTCCCGCGATACCGGTCTGAGCGGCCACCGCGGCGTGATCGCCGATCCGCACATTGTGGGCCACCTGCACCAGGTTATCGATCTTGACGCCGTTGCCTATGACGGTCTTGCCGAAACGCGCCCGATCGATAGTTGCGTTGGCGCCGATTTCCACGTCGTCGCCGATTTCCACCGTCCCGACCTGCGGGATCTTCATCCATGTACGATCCTGCCGCCAGACATAGCCGAATCCGTCGCTGCCGATCACGGCGCCGTTGTGGATGATCACGCGGTTCCCGATCTTTGTGCGCTCGCGCGTGCTGACATGCGGGTAGAGCGTGCAGTCATCCCCGAGCACCGTGCCGTGCCCCAGGTAGCAGCAGGCCATCACTACGGTTCTCTCGCCGATACTGACTCCCGGCTCGATCACGCAGCAGGGCCCGATACAGACGCCGTTCCCCAGCCGCGCATCGGCGGCGACAACCGCAGCGGCATGCACACCCGGCTCATGGCGGATCGGTTCGGGGCCCAGCATTGCGGCCGCCTCGGCGAACGCCGCGTCAGGCGAAGCCACCCGGATGAGAGTACAGGTGCTGTCTCCCTCCCAGGACTGCGCAACAAGCACGGCCGACGCGGCCGTGCACGCCATGGCGTCCTCGTAGCGGGGATGCACCAGGAAACTGAGGTCTCCCTGTTGCGCTTCGGCCAGAGATGCCAGGCCGGTTACCTCGACCGTGCCGTCGCCATCGACATCGCCGCCCAGTCTTGCAGCAAGTTCGTCCGCTGTCATTCCTGATCCTGAGGCGCCGCGATGATCTTCAGAACCGCGTCGGTGATATCCAGCGCCTTGTCGGCATAAATAACCGATTCCACCCCGCTCAGGCCGCGGTTGGCCGTGTCGAGGATAAGCTTGTAACCATTGTCGTTGGCGTAGCCCTCAATAATACCGACGATCTTGCCGACAATCCGTCTGCGCATCCTGTCGCCCTGGTCGGCGAGCTGCTGCTGTCTCCTGAGCGTGGTCTCGCGGACGCTCTGCTGGAACTCTTCAAGCGCGATCAGTTTCTCCCTGGCTTCGTCTCTTTTCTGTTCGCGGGCTGACTCGCTTAACGCTTTGTTTGAAGCCTCGCTGCGCGCTTTTTCAAAATCGTCGCGCATAAAGCCGAACTTTTCGAGAAGCTCTTTCTTCTCCGTTTCGAACTCGTCGGCCTGCTTCTCCAGAAGCTCATCGGCATCGGCGGTGTCCGGGTGGGCTTGAACCAGCCTGCTCATGTCCACGACTCCGATCTTGAGATCCGCTCCCCGCGCCGTCGCGGCCAGCAGGAGAGAAATCGCCGCCAATCCCATCCATAGTATTCGCATGTCGCTCCCTTTCCGTGCACGGCCGCCGCCGCGGACGCGAACAGTATCAGTTGTCATATCCGATCCAGATGGCCCACTCGTCTTCCTGGGTAATATCGTTGTCTTTGTCGACAGGCCAGGCGCGGTCGATCCGAATCGGGAATCCCGGCATGTCCAGGCGCAGGCCGATTCCCGCGCCGGAAGCCGTGTTCCCGAAATCGAAATCGTATGGGTCGCGCCATACGTTGCCAATATCAAAGAAACCCGCCAGCCGCAAACCCTTCACTATCGGCACGAGGTATTCCATGCTGGCCAGGCCGAGGGTCTGCCCGCCCACGGGCCGGTATGAGGAAGATCCCTCAACGGCGTCGGCCCTCACGACTTTGGGCCCGACATCGCGGTAGTCGTAACCGCGGATCGTGCGGCCGCCGCCGATGAAAAGGCGATCGTCGAGGGGCACCTCCGCGGTGTCGCCGTAGCTCTCGACCACCTCCCAGCGCGTACGCAGACTGACAACGTGGCGGAACCACAGCGGGACGTAACTGTAGGTTGTCAACCCGACGCCGTAGATGTCGGTATCGAATCCGAGCGGGCCTCCCGCAATGTATCCGAAAACGCTGGCCCGGTTGCCGCGGGTAGGAATAAAGGGGTTGTCGCGCGTGTCGTGGGTCAGCCTTACTCTCAGGGAGCTCGTAATGCGGTCCTCTTCCGATTCGAAGTAGTAATTTTCAGAGGGGCTGTCCAGCCGGACGTAGAGATTTGTATCCGCCACGTCGCGGATATCGGAACTTTCGATGCGATAGGTCCAGTTGATGCGATTGGGGCCGGGCAGCGGTTTGCCCAGGCTGACGGCCGCGCCGGTGCGTGTCACGTCGTAGTCCGTATAATTCAGATCGCGCGTATAAAGGTCGAGGCCCAGAGAGAGTTTGCGATCGAGAAACCACGGCTCGACGAAAGACACCGCCGCCTCCGTCCTTCGCGAACCGAACTGGCCGCTTAGCTTGAGCTTCTGTCCGCCGCCGGTGAGATACGGCCACCCGCGGATATCGAAGTTGCCTTGCGACAGCTCGACGAAGCCCATGACCTTGTCGATACTGGAAAAACCCGCGCCGACCATAAACTGCCCGGTCCGTTTCTCTTCCACGGTGAAGACCAGGTCCTTCCGGCCGCTCACGCGGGTGTCGGCGGGATCGCTGCGCACGCTTTCGAAGAAGCCGAGGTTCTTGATGATGCGCTCGCTGCGGCGCACCTTGACCTCGTCGAAGATCTCGCCGGGATAGACAAGGAGTTCCCGGCGGATTACCTTATCGCGCGTGCGGGTGTTGCCGCGGATCACGATATTGCGGATGGTGTTCAATTCCCCTTCGGCAATGTCGAAGCGAATGTCCAATATCCCGGTGGCGGGGTCGGCGTCCAGAATCTGCCTCACCCTGGTGTCAAGGTATCCGCGGCTGCCGAAAACATCCCGGAGTCTTCTGGCCGCAGCCCCGATCTCTTCGCCGGATGCTATTTCGCCCGGATCCAGCAGGATTTGCCCGGACAGCATCGATTCCGGCAGAATCTCCACTCCCGAGCCACCGAGAGCGATCTTGCCAAGGCGATACCGCGTTCCCTCTTCGATCTCGATGCCGACGGTTACACCGCCCTTCGCATCGCGAGCGACCGTCGGCTCCCCCACACGCGCATCCAGGAATCCGCGATTGCGGTAGAGTTCCAGAATTTCCCGGCGGACGTCTTCGAGGCTTTGGCGGTCGTATTTCGGCGGACGAAACCAGCTCACCGGGTTCCAGCGGGGCAGCGGCTTAAAGACCTGCCGCAGCTCGCGCGCACGGACCACGGCGTTGCCCCTGTAATCTACGACGGTCAGACGCGCGGCGCGTCCCTCCCTGACATCCAAAACCACGTCGACGAAAGCGCCGTCCGGCGACGTTTCCTCGATATTCCAGGTTATACGCGCGTCCGGATACAAATCCTTGCGGTACTCGGACAGAATCCTGCGTACACCCGTACCGAGCGCCTGTTCGTCCACGAGATCGCCGATTCTGAGGCCAAGCCAATCGCGGATGCGCGATTCCCTGAAATGCTTGACGCCGCGCACTTCCACTTCGTTCGCCAGGCGGGGTTTCTTATCCAGCAGGTAGACCAGGCGCGCGCCGTCTTCAAGCGGTTCGCTGCGAATCTGGACATTCGAAAAGCGCTTTGTATCAAGCAGCGCCTTGGTGTCGCGAAATACCTCGTCGGCCGTGAGAGAGGAGCCGACCCGCAGCCGGGTGTGCGCCCGCACAAAGCTCTCGTCAACCGCCAGTTTCCCGGCACTGCGTACAACGATCTCGCGGATCACCGGAGCGCCCGGCTCGTCGGCGACAACCGGCAGGGCCCAGACAAGAAGGAGCATGATGGCGGCGCGCTTTGTCATTGCTCATCCACTTCCAGCCCGGCGGCAAAGGGTTCCAGGTCATCGTCTCCGTCGACGCCGGGAGAAGCCCTGTCCTCGAAGCGCGTGTACTCTTCCTCGAAGTTCAGCGCGACTTCTCCCGTCGGTCCGTTGCGCTGCTTGGCCACGTCGACGAAGGCAAGGCGCGCGTCGTCGCGGTCCGGATCGTCGGGATAGCGGCAGGGCCGCCGCAGCATGCAGACCACGTCGGCATCCTGCTCGATCGCTCCCGAGTCGCGCAGGTCGGAAAGACGCGGCTTGCCGAGTTTGTCGCGCTGCTCGGGCGCGCGGCTGAGCTGGCTGAGGACGATAACCGGAATCTTCAGTTCCTTGGCCATGGCCTTGAGGTTACCCGAGATGGCGGCGGTTTCGATCTGGCGGCCCTGGCGGGCGAATTCCTGGGAGTGCAGAAGCTGCAGGTAGTCTATGATAATCAGCTGCACGCCGTGTTTCTTCCGCATGCGCCGCGCACGCGCGCGCAGTTCGTGAATATCGAGGCCGCCCGTATCGTCCATCACGACCGGCGCTTTCATCAGCAGCGACGCCGCGTTGGCAAGATTGCCGTGATCGCTCTTCGATATAAAGCCCTTGGTGATGCCCGAGCTCCTCACCCTGGCGTGCGAACACAGCATCCGCAGAACCAGTGTCTCGTGCGACATCTCGAGACTGAATATGCCTACCGGCCTCTGCTCGTGGTCGGGATCGTTCTTCCCGAGGGCCACGTTTTCGGCGATGTTCATGGCCAGAGACGTCTTACCCATGGACGGCCGAGCGGCGATAACGATCATCTCGCCCGGCTTCAAGCCCTGCATTATCCTGTCCAGGTTGAGAAAGCCCGTCGACAATCCGTGGATGCCGCGTTTCGTGTGCAGGACGTGTTCGACATGCGCCATGGCGCCGTTGACGGCTTCCTTCCAGCCGATCACGGCGCCGTGCTGACGTTCCGTTATGTCAAGAAAGGACTGCTCGGCCTTGCCGAGGACAAGGTCGGCGCTTTCGTCCGAAGTGAAGCACGCCGCCTCGGTCTCGCGGGCACACTCGATAATGCAGCGCAGCAGGTGTTTCTGACGGACGATATCGATATAGTACTCGGCGTGGGCCGCGGTGGGAGTGGCGTCGACCAGCCGTTCCAGGGCCACGGCGCCGCCCATCCGCTCAATGTCGCCGGCCGAGCGGAGACGATCCGCCACCGTCAGCACGTCAATGGCCGCGCCTTCCCTGGCCAAGTCCAGCATGGCGCCGTAAACCAACCGGTGGGCCGGGACATAAAACGATTCGGCAACCAGCTGCTGTTCGATGCACAGATCCATCACGCGGTTGGCGTCAAGCAGAACCGATCCCAGCACCCCTTGTTCGGCTTCCTCGCTGTAAGGGGGCAGGCGGTCTACCCCGGCTTTGCGCAAACCGGCAGAAACGGCTTCCTGTGCCATGCGACCTATTCCTCAACCACCCACACCTTCAACGCAGTTTCCACCTCGGGATCAAGTCTTACCGGGATTTCGAAAATGCCCAGTTCCTTGATCGGGGACTCCATCACGAGGGCATGGCGGTCCAACTCGATGCCCTGTTCCTTCAGCGCCTCGACGATGTCGGCCGCGGAAACGGAGCCGTAAAGCTTGTCGTCTTCCGACGTCTTGACCGCGATGGTGCAGGATACGCCGGTCAGCTTCTTGGAAAGTGCGCCGGCCGACTCCACGGCCTTGCGCCGCGCTTCCTCACGTTCCGCCCGGATTCTGGCCAGACGCCGTCTGGTTGCTTCGGTAACGGGCGCCGCCAGTTTACGCGGCAGGAGGTAGTTGCGCGCGTAGCCGTCGGCAACGGCAACCACATCGCCCTCGGAACCAAGATCGGCCACGTCCGCCATCAATATTACTTCTCTAGCCATGATTACACCTCTACTGATCCCGCCTCCGGCGGTCTTAAGGCAGCAACCCCATGTTGCGCGCGTTTCGTACGCCGCGCTTGATCTGTCTCTGCTGCCTGGCCGTCGCGCCTGTAAGGCGGGACGGTATGATCTTGCCGTGTTCCGTAACAAAATGCTTGAGCAGATCGTAGTCTCGCTCGTTGATATCCGTCACTCCCTCGAGATGACGCGATCTGCGCCGCGCAACGGTCTCGACCGACCGCCGTTTCTGCCGGCTTCTTCCTCTTCTGGTCTTCTGTGCCATGATTGCCTCAGCGCCTCCTTGCTATTCCGCCGCCGGCCGTTTTAGAACGGCAGGTTGTCGTCGTCCGCAAAATCCCGGTCCGACGCCGCGGGCGGTTCTTCTTCCGCTTGCGCGGCTTCGGGTTTCGTCTCTCGCACCTCCGCATCCCGGGGCTGGCCGCCGCGCGGCGACCCGAGAAACTGGACTCTCTCCGCTACCACCTTGACCTTGCTGCGCTTGTTCCCCTCCTTGTCTTCCCACTCGTCGCGCTGCAATCGCCCCTCGATTAGTATGGGCGACCCCTTCCCCAGGTATTCCGCGCACGTCTCGGCCTGCCTTGCCCAGACCGTAACATCCAGATACACGGGCTTGTCGACCCATTCTTCGCCCTGCTTGACACGGTCGTTGACGGCAACGCGCAAATCTCCCACAGCCGTTCCCGAAGGGGTGTACCGCACCTCGGGATCCTTGGTCAGGTTGCCCGCCAGTATCACACGGTTAAGACTGGCCATTGTCTTCCTCCGCCGGTCCGGCCGCCGCGCTTTCCGCCGTCGCTTCCGCCGCCCCGGACATCGGTTCAGACGACCTCAATATCTGAAAACGAAAGACGTCCGAATTCAGTCTCAGGCGGCCCTTGAGAGCATCGATTTCACCCGTGGGCAGACTGAATCCCAGCTTGTAGTACCGTCCTTCCGTCAGCTTCTTGATGGGACGCCCGAACACACGCTTGCCCATCCCCTTCCCGGCGCCCGGCTCGCCGCCCGCACGCTCAATCTCTTTGCGCACTACCCCGAGAATCTCCTCCACACGGTCTTCCTTCATAGAAGGCAGTAGAATCATCAGCAAGTCGTAGTTATTCAATCTCTCCTCCCGAAGCCGGCGTTTGAACACCGGATTGCTCCGTTTCTATTGTCACTCCGTTAAAGGCATTCATAGCCTTCTCTATGCCTTCGTCAAGCACGCAGCGAACGGCCCTTGCCGCCTCGCCGGCCATACGTTCCATCAAGCGTTGCTCAGAAACCGAAAAAGGCGACAACACGTGCTCGACCAAGGCTCCGCCGCTTTCACTGCGGCCTATGCCCACGCGCAGCCGGACGAACTCGCCGGCTCCCACGCCGGCAATGATCGAATCGAGTCCTTTGTGGCCGCCGCTGCTCCCCCCCGGCCTCAGCCGCATACGCCCCATGGGCAAATCGGCATCGTCGAGCACCACGATGAGACCGTCCGGACCGATCTTGAGGTACCGTACAACCGACGCAACGGCTTCGCCGCTGCGGTTCATGTAGGTTTGCGGCTTAACCAGCCAGACGGCTTCGCCGCCATACACGGTTTTACCGACGCAAGAACCGAATCTCAGACTCCTGCGAACGCGACAGCCCAGTTCGGCGGCCAACGCGTCAATCACCATGAACCCGGCGTTGTGGGGCGTCTTCTCGTAACGCTTGCCCGGGTTGCCGAGGCCGACAACAATCTTCACGCCGGTTGCCCGCTCCTTTTGTTTCTTTTTCTACTCGCTTTCTTCTACCTCGGCGCCCTTCTCGGCGCCCTCCTCCTCGGCGGCCGCCTCGCCCTCCGCGACCGGCGCCGCCTCTTCCTCCACTCGCGGCGCGACCACGGCCGCAACCGCCACGCTCGGCGCCGTCAAAACCGTGTAGGCGCCGTCAACGTTCAGGTCGCCCACCATCAGGGCGTCGCCGATATTCAAGTGCGACACATCGATCTCGAAGTGCTCGACGAGGTCGCCCGGCAAACACTCGACCTCCACTTCGCGAAGCATCTGCTCCAGTATACCGCCTCCCTGCGTAACACCGACGGGCTCCCCCGTCAAAACGATGGGCATCTCGACGCGCATCTTGCGGGTCATCGAAACTTCCAAAAAATCAACGTGCTGAACGTCTCCCGTCAGAGGATGATGCTGCACTTCCTTCAGCAGCACCTTGCCTCCCGGTTTACCGTCCACGTCCAGGGCGATCATAAGGTTCTCGCTGGTGTGATGATGCAGCATTAGATCGAAATCATGCAGGTTCAGTTTGATGAGGCGGCTTTGCCCCTTCTCGTTGCTGATCACTCCCGGCAACCAACCGGCGCGCCGCATCCGGCGGGCATTGCCCGAGCCGGATTCTTCCCGGCTTACCGCCGTAACTCTTATTTCCTCAGCCATGCTGTCTCCTATCTTCTTCAGGCTTTAAACAACGACGTCACTGACTGATCCTTGTGGATGCGCAATATAGCCTCGCCGAGCAGTTCAGCCACGGAAAGAATCGTAACGGGAAAATCCCCGCCGTCCTCGAGCGGAACCGAATCGGTCACGACCAGTTCCTTGATGCATGACTTCTTCAGTCGCTCGATGCCGAGCGGCGTAACCGTCGCATGGCTGACGGCGGCGTGGACTTCCGCGGCGCCGTTTTTCCGCAAGAGCTCGGCGGCCGAACACAGCGTGCCTGCCGTTGTCGTCAGGTCGTCCACCATGATCGCGGTGCAGCCGTCAACATCACCGACAAGCGTCCATGCCTCCACCTCGCTGGGTCCCTTGCGCTGCTTGGCGACGATTGCCAGGCCGCAATCCAGCATCTGCGAGTATGCATAGGCGGCCTTGACCCCGCCCGTGTCCGGCGAAACGATCACGGGGTTCGGAAAGTTCTTTGTCTTGAGGTACCGTACGATAATAGGCGACGCGTAGAGATGGTCCACCGGTATGTCGAAGAACCCCTGAATCTGCTGGGCGTGGAGATCCATGGTCAACAGCCGGTTGGCGCCCGCGGCCACGAGCAGGTTGGCGACCAGCTTGGCCGTAATCGGCACGCGCGGCTGGTCCTTGCGGTCCTGGCGGGCATAACCGTAGAACGGCAGCACCGCGGTAATCCGCCTGGCCGAGGCACGGCGCATGGCGTCGATCATTATCAGCAGCTCCATCAGGTTCTCGTTGGGAGGTTTGCAGATGGATTGAATCAGAAAAACATCGCGCCCGCGGATGTTCTCCTTAACCTTTACGAAAATTTCGCCGTCGGCGAAGCGGCTGATCTCCACTTCGCCGAGTTTCGTGTCAAGATAGCCCGCTATACCCCGCGCCAGTCCGGGATTCGAAGTTCCGCTGAAAACCTTCATCTCAAACGACTCTTCCCTGTGATCTTTCACTCAACCGCGAACAGAGACGCGCCTCCGTCCTCGCTGCTGGTTGCCCGACTAGGATTCGAACCTAGACTCTGGCCTCCAAAGGGCCGTGTGCTGCCGTTACACCATCGGGCAGTGTCCGGGTAATCCAACTCCAGACGGATACCTGCAGGCTTTCCCGGACTCGCTTCACCACGCTTTCCGCGTGCGCTTCATCCGAGGCCAACCCGAAAACCGAAGCGCCACTGCCCGACACCAGCGCACCGATCGCCCCGGCATTCTCCAGAGATTCGGCCAGAAGTCTGACCAGGGGATACTTCCTGAAAACCGTCTCCTGCAGACCGTTAAACAGACTCATGCCCGCCAGATCGACATCCCCCGACCTCAGAGCAGAAACCATACTCATAAATTCTCCGTCGTCGGAAGTCAAGGGACACGTGCAGCGCGAATATATATCGGCCGTAGAAATCCTGAATCCCGGATTCAGAATGACGACGTGCCACCCCTTGCCCTCGCCGTCCGCTTCCGCCTGCAGCGCAGTCACTTCCTCTCCGACGCCCTGCATGGATACGGCGCCGCCGTGAATCAGGGCAGGCACGTCGCAACCCAGCGAGGCCCCGACGGCCATCAGCTCCTGCCGCGACAGGCCGGTGCCCCACAATTCGTTCAGCCCCATCAGCGTAGCGGCGGCATCGGCGCTGCCCCCGCCCAGGCCGCCGCCTACAGGAACATTCTTTTTCAGGGCAATGCTCGCCCCGCCCGGATACTCCGTGGCCTGCTTGAGCGCCGTGGCAGCCCTGGCGGCCAAGTTGCTGCCGGCAGCCAATCCGTCGTCGCCCCACCCCATCACCTCGCAACGGCCTCCCTCGCCGAGGTCGACCGTCATCTCTATCTCCGGACGCCGCGTGGTCTCAAGCGTCAGGTCGTCGTGCAGCCCGATCGGCACCATTATGCTGCGGATATCGTGATAGCCGTTCTCCCGGACACCTCTTACTTCCAGATAGAGGTTGATCTTGGCGGCCGCACGAAGACACAGCTTTGCCTTTTCATCAAACATGACCGGCGCAATTATCACACCGGGCGGTCGGTGTCAAGACACGAGGCCGGGTGTTTCAGATTCCGCCCCCTACGTCCGTCCAGGGGCCGTCGATCGCCCGCCACTCGCCGTTGGTTTGCTTGATCAGGGGCCGCGGCTGCTGATTGTAAACTTTCGAGTAAGGAGGCACCGAGTGGGTCAGCCAGACGTTACCGCCGATAACCGAGTGTTCACCGATAGTCGTCTTGCCCCCCAGAATGGTGGCGCCCGAGTAGATTACGACTCCGTGTCCGACGTTGGGATGCCGCTTGATACCCTTGACCAGCCTGCCGTGCTCGTCCTTCTCAAAGCTTAATGCGCCCAGAGTAACCCCCTGGTAAATCTTTACATTATCGCCGATGACGCAGGTTTCGCCGATGACCACCCCCGTGCCGTGATCTATGAAGAAAGCCTTCCCGATCTGCGCCCCCGGATGGATATCAATCCCCGTTTCGGAGTGGGCCTTTTCCGACATGATCCTGGGAATCAACGGTACCCGTTCCCGGTAAAGAACATGGGCAATGCGGTGCACGGCGATCGCGTACAGACCGGGATAGCTCTGCACAACTTCCATTGTGGACTTGGCGGCAGGATCGCCTTCGTAGGCGGCTACGATGTCGGTCTGCAGCATCTCCTGCGCGGCCGGCAGCGATTCCAGGAAGCGCAGGGCAATCTCCTGCCCCCGCCGTTCGCAGTCGCCGCACTCCTTGCAGTCCTTTTCGTGATCGACCGTGCACTGATAAGCCAGTGCTTTAGCGATCTGAACGGCCAGTGCCCGGCCGGCCGAGTGCAATTTCTCCCGGACAAAGCCGCGCAAATCGCCCTGCCCCGGCGGAATGCGTCCGTGACAACCGGGAAACATCGCCGCCGTGAGATCCGCCAGTACGTTCACCACGGCCTGCTGCCCAGCCAGCGAGTCGCTCCCGGTATCGCCCGTGCCGAGGCCGCATTGTCGGCATACTGCAAGCCGGTCCGTCACGGCGGGAACCACTTCGTCCATGCGCTTTTGCCAGTCCATGTTGTCTTCTCCCTTCAGCGCCTTACTTGTTGTCTTACACCCTTGAGATGCGCACAAGTACGCGGTCGGCGCCCAGATTGCAGAGGCCGCACCGAACAAGGAATCGATCCGTCACGCTCATCGGCAGACACACCCGTTCGAGGACGCGTATGCCGTCACGCCGGCACAGATCGTCAAAATCCTTGAGCGTGAACAGGTGAATGTTGGGCGTGTCGTACCATTCGAAAGGCAGCGAGCCGCCCTTGGGCATTCGGCCTGCCTTGAACAGCGACAAGCGATGCGACCACTTGCCGAAGTTGGGGAAAGTGACGATGCCCTCGCGCGAGACGCGCAGCATTTCCTGCAGCACGAAACGCGGGCGGCGCACAACCTGAAGAGTCTCGCTCAAGACGGCATAGTCGTAAGCACCGTCCGGAATCATCGCCACTCCTCCGTCTATGTCGGCCTGGAAAACGTCGTGGCCGCGGTCTATCACCTCGATCACGTGCTCGATATCTATGTCGACCCCGATACGGGAAATCCGCTTTGTGCGCGCCATCAGCGAGAGAAGCGTTCCGTCCCCGCACCCCAGGTCCAGCACCCTTGAGCCCGGCCTTACCATGCCGAGGATGACGTCGTATTCGGTCCTCCGGCCGGGCGGAATGTCCGGCCCGGCGACCTCAGGACCCGCGCCGGGGGCACACCGGCATCTTGCCCGCCCGACGGCCGCTGCGATTCCGTCGCGTCCGTGCGACGCCTCGAGAACCGCCCGACCATTGTGCTGCCGCGCGTCACTGACCCATGGCAGGAAGGCCCTGATCACCTCCGAGAGGTGTTCAACGTCCACCAGAAAAGCGTCATGCCCGTGCGGCGCGTACAGGCGGCAGTAGGAAACCTGCTTGCCCGCCCGCAGCAGAGCATTAGCAATAGCGATGGACTGTGTAGCCGGGAAAAGCCAGTCTTCGCTCAGGGCCACTACCAACATTTTCGCCCTGATCGGCTCGAACGCCTTTTCAAGATTCCCGAAAGTCTCCGCCAGATCGTACTCGTCCATCGCACGCGTGATGTGCAGGTAGGAATTCGCGTCGAACCGTCTCAGGAACTTCTCGCCCTGGTACTCAAGGTAGTTTTCCACCTCGAACGTCGACTTGAACGCGGGAGCGGCGGAAGCGGTTTCCGGCTGAACGTCGCGTCTCTGCCGGCCGAACTTGCGCGTCATCATGCCCGGCGAAAGGTAGGTGATGTGCCCTATTTTTCTTGCCAGGGCCAGGCCCTTCCCCGGCGACCGCCCGGTTTCGTAATAGTCGCCGCCGCGCCAGTCGGGATCGGCAGTGATAGCGTGGCGTCCCACCACGTCGAAAGCCAGGGCCTGCGTCCCCAGGCTGGCGGCCGAGGCGATGCAGATGCAGCGTTCGATTTCGGAAGGATAGCGGATAGCCCATTCCAGCGCCTGCATTCCGCCGAAAGAGCCCCCGATCACCGCCGCCAGTTTGTCAATGCCCAGGTAGCGCAGCAACAGACGATGAACGTTGACTATGTCGGCCACCGTAATCGGCGGGAAAGCGGAGCCGTAGGCTTGTCCCGTACGCGGATCCGTGGAAGACGGGCCCGTCGTACCCTTGCACCCCCCGAGGATATTGGCGCAAACTACGTGATAGTAGCGCGTATCGATGCCCTTGCCGGGCCCGACCATCTCCTCCCACCAGCCGACGTCACCTCTGCCTTTGATCTCGCCGGCGCTCTGACCGCCCCTGCCCGGCGCATGATAACCGGCAACGTGTGCGTCCCCGGAAAGCGCGTGGCAGATGAAAATAACGTTGTCGCGCCCCGGCGACAGCGCACCGTAGGTCTCGTAGGCTACGGTCAACTCCGGCAACACCCCGCCCTCCTCAAGCTTCAGCCCTCCCGAGGGAAGCTCGATAGAGGCAAACCTTGTTTCCGCCAGGCCAACGCTTTTCTCCGAACCGTTCTGCATGCAAACCTCATCCAACTGAAAAGTCATCATACTCAATGGGCACGGAACATGGAAGCATGGAGAGAGGATCGTCGCCGTCGACAGAATGCGGCGATCCGTATCGAACGTCCGGGCCGACTACTTCTCACCGGCAATTGCTTCGGCAATATTCAGGCCGTGGTCCTTAATCTTAATGAAGCGCTGCGGAGCCTTAATGCCGTAAAACTCTCCACGGTTCAACACCCGAGTGGCGTCGTGCAGACCTTTAAGGTTAGAGCTTGGCGGCGGCCGCCGGCATTGCTAGGCTTAATCCTGGTATCCGGAAATGCTTCGCGGAATTGAAGGTTATGAAAGGTTTCTTCAACAGGCTTCTGAGAGTCAATCTCAATACCGGCGGTTTTGCGTATGAAGATATTCCCGACCCCATTCTCGAGAAGACATTGGGCGGCAAGGGGCTGGGAACGCATCTGCTGATGCGGGAGAACCCGGCCGGCGTCGATCCCCTGTCTCCCGAGAGCAAATTCATCATCTGCACCGGACCGGTTACCGGAACACGATTGTGGGGCCAGGCGCGGTTCGGCGTCTACGCCAAGAGCCCGGCCACCGGCGGCTACGGGGAATCCTATTCCGGCGGGTCTCTGCCGCCCAAGATCAAAGCCTGCGGGTTGGACGCCATAATCATCGAGGGTCAAAGCCCGTCGCTCACATTCCTGGTCGTTAGTGAAGACGATGTGGCCTTCCACGACGCCGCCGACATCAGGGGCAAGGACACATTCGAGTCCGAGGATTATGTTCTGAAACACTCTCCCGAGAAAGCCGGCGCGATGACGATCGGCCTCGCGGGAGAAAACCTCGTTGCCTGCGCCTGCGTCAAGGTCGACCGCTGGCGCAGTCTGGGGCGCGGCGGTATGGGCGCCGTGCTGGGAGCAAAGAACCTGAAAGGCATTTCATTTGCCGGCTCAAAAAAAGCCGAGATTGCGGATGAGGCCCTGCTCGGCGAGATTATCAGGAACATCACCGCCAAGGGCAAGGCGTCGCCCGTGACAAAAATATACCAGCAGATCGGCACGCCCGCCCAGGTGCGTGTTACCAACAGCCAGGGCTGTTTTCCGACCAGGTACTGGCAGTCGGGCCGCTTCGACAAGTGGGAGAACCTCTCGGGCGATTACATGCTCGAAAACTTCGAGCCGAAGCGCCACCCCTGTCCCAACTGTTTTCTGGCCTGCACCAAGCACTCGCGCGTGGGCAAGGGCCGCCACGCCGGGCTTGAACTGGACGGACCGGAGTACGAGACCATCTACGCCATCGGCGGGCTGAACGAGATCGACAGCCTGGAGGAAGTCGCGTATCTCAACGTGCTTTGCGACCGGCTCGGAATCGACACGATGAGCGCGGGAAACCTGTCGGCTTTCGCGGTCGAAGCGTTCAAACGCGGCAAAACGGACTACGAGATCGATTACAATCAGCCCGACAGGACCGCCGAGCTGTTCCGCATGATCGCGGAGCGGCGGGGCCTGGGCGCCGTTCTAGCGGACGGCATCAGGCCCGCCGCCGCCGCCCTGGACCTCGAAGACCTTGCCATCCACGTCAAGGGTCTTGAGCCGGCCGGGTTCGACCCGCGCGTGCTCAAGGGCATGGGCCTCTCGTATGCCACCGCCGCGCGCGGCGCCTGCCACCTGCGCGGCACGTTCTACAAGGCGGAGCTTTCCGGCCAGATGGACAAAGATCAGATCGAAGGCAAAGCCGCGCTGCACATCGACTACGAAGACCGCTCCGCGCTCTTCGACTGCCTGATCCTGTGCCGCTTTTTCCGCGACTTCATCCTTTGGGACGAGCTGCGGGATATTATAAGGGCGACAACGGGCATGGATCTGGACAAGCATCAACTCGAGATCCTGGCGAACAACGTCACCCGGCAGACACGGGCTTTCAATGCCAGGGAAGGACTTGACGACTCACGGGACACCCTTCCCTCCCGTTTCTTCAAGGAAGCTACCCGCGAAGGGGCCGCCCTGAGCGAGAGCGACTTGCGAAGGATGGTGGCGGAATACAACAGAATCCGCACGGAACGATCGGTGTGACGACGTCACTCCGTGGATCTCGGAACGGCGCCCTCTCAGTCTCAACTCGCCGCCAGCGCCATGTATTCCTCGCGGCCGCGCCTGAAGATTTCCAGGTTGTCGTCCAGGCGGGACCGCTTGTTGCGCTCGAGCCAGTTGTTCTCGAAGGCCCGCGCCGCCGCTTCGCTCTCGCGGGCCAGCCGCCGGTAAGTATTTGAAGTAACATGCTTTCCGCCACGGCGGCGTTTCGCCGTCAGGACCTTGCGGCAAGCGAACCGGTCCAGCAGCAGGGCCAGATCCAGATCCTCGATCACCAGATTGGCGACATCGCTCCCGGAAGCCGAGGCCTTCGCGGCCTTGCCCATGCCTCGCAGACCCGACAAGACACGGCGGCAACCGGCCTCCTCCGCCGCGTCGATATCGCCGGTGTGCACCCGCACCGGAGAGATCGGCGACAAACGGCTGTAATAGCTGCGTTCCGGATCGATCGCCTCCGCCACAATATGGTAGGGCCTGGATTTCACTGTTTCCTGAACGGCTCCCAGTTCCCCGATGAAACGGGCGATTCCCTCGTTATCCGTGCCGAGAACGTGGCGGCAGAAGGTCCGGGTGAAATTCGCGTCGTTCACCGCCCGCCCGTTCCAGGCGTGGGCGGCGCCGTGGGCGTAGCCGTGAAAGCTTGCCCCGAGGGGGTTGCGGTGGCCGCCGTCGCCCCAGTCGGTGTTAAGCAGGCCAAGCGCGTTGTTCTTGCGGCCCTCACGGGCGAACACGCGGACGTTGTCGACGGCGTTCCGCAGTCGGGTCCCGTGGCTCTGCCAACTGCTCGTGCCCGGACAGACGACCACGTCGAGCCCTGCGTCGGCCAGTTCGTGCGTGCGCGGGATGCGGTCCCCGCGCGGATCGTAATCCCAGTTCAGCATCACGACGTCGTCGGGTATGTCAGGAATCACTTCCGGGTGGTTGAGCACGATGTCCGCCCACAGGTTCATGCGCTTGCCGTACCTCTCGCACAGCCCGTGCAGTTTCTTGACGAAATCAAGGTAAACACGCCCCGTCCCCACGCGGTCGGCGCGTCGCTTGCTGCGCCCGTGACCGAGCTCCCACGGCTCGTCGCCGCACACGTTGAAATCCGCCGCCTCGAAGAGGGGCACAAAATCGCCGTACATGTCGGCGACCAGCCTGATGGAACCGGGGTCGCCGGGGCACAACGTGCTGCCGCCGGGGAAAGGCCCCTGTCGCGACACTTCCCCGAGACGCCTGTATTCCGCCAGCCCCAGGATCTTTTCGAAATGCCCGAAACTCGTCAGCGACGGTACGAACCTGACATGGTGAAGTCTGCAGTGGTCCTGCACCGCCAGCAGCTCTTCGGGAGTGAAAGGACTGAAGCCCCGGCCGATCTTCGGATGGGACTTGAACGTGAAGACGTTCTCGACGTAAAGCTGCAGCTCGTTCAGTTTCAGAGCAGCCAGGTATTCCACCAGCAGTTTAAGCGTCTTCACCGTCGGAACCTTGCCGCGCGAGCAATCCAGGTATATCCCGCGCCGCCAGAAATCGGGTTCGTCGTCGATCCGGCAGCATGGAAGCGTCGCGCCGTGCAGGCGGACCAGCCCGATGACGGTCTGGATCGCGTAGTAAGCCGCGGCGGACGTGGGTGCAAAGATCTCGACGCCGTCCTTGCCGACCACGATGCGGTATCCCTCGAGATTGTCAATGCCGTTGTGGCGCCTCACCAGCAGGGCGTGGGGTTTGAGGTGATTCCGCGAACGGCGGACACGAAGGCCGGCCTCCTGCTTCAAGGTTTCGGCAAGCAGTCCGAGCGGCAGTTGATCCTCCTCGAACGGACTGCAGAGCACAACGGAACTTCCCCACTTGAATCTACCGGGAAGTGTCTTCATTCGGCGCACGGGAATCAACAGGTCAGCGGTCTCCATTCTTCCTCCTCATCATCTTTGTGCTGAGAGCGTCTTACCGGAATCGAAAGGGATCCTTCAAGAAAGCAGAGTCACGCCGCGGGCAGAGCTATCCGGAACTCCGTCCATTTGTTCTCTTCGGAGGCGACCGATATTTCCCCCCCGTGTTCTTCTATGATCTTGCGCACGACGGCCAGGCCCAGGCCGGTGCCGCCGGAACCCTTGGTGGAATAGAACGCCGCGAAGATTTTTTCGAGCTTTTCCTGCGGAATCCCCGTGCCGTTATCGTAGAAGCGGATCTCAACCGTACCTGGCTCCGATGCGGCTGCCGCGATCTTTATAATTCCGCCGTCGCCGTCTTCCCTGGCGGCAACCGAATCAATCGAGTTGATGAAAAGATTCAGAAACACGCGATGCAGCGCCAGGTCTTCGCCGTAAATCTCGAGGTCTTCCGGTTCGCAGGCAAACTCGAATGCTATCTTTTTCTCGTCGAGGGACTCCCTGTAGGGAGACACGACGTCGTCCACCAGGTTGCGAAGGACGAGCTTTATCTTCTCAGGTTTACGCTCCTTGGCGTAGCTGAGCATGTTCATCATCAGGTTGGAGATCCGCCTTTCCTGGTCGGCAAGCGACTTGACGCACTTGTCGGTGTAGTCGCGCCGATTCTGCTTGAGGGCCGTATCGAGCGCGACGATCGTAATGCGGAAGCCGGTGACCACGTTCTTGATGTAGTGAGCCAGCCCGGCCACGACCTCGCCGATAACCGCCAGGCGCGCCCTCTTCCGGGAATCTTCCTCGAACCTGGCCTTTTCCAGCAGCAGGCCGAGAATATTGGCCACCGATGCTGTAAAACGCAGATCCATCGGCACAAACGCCTCGCGTTTCTTGCGACGGTCGAGAAAGAGAACCCCGCCGAACTCATCACCCACTTTGAAGGGCGAACAGAGCGCTGTCGAGATCCCCTCGGAGACGATGCTCTGGCTCGGATCGAAACGGTCGTCGGCGGTCGGATCGGTCGACAGGATGGCTACCCCTTCGTCGAGGGCCTCCCGGATGATCGTGCGGCTGACCTTTACTCCCTCGCGGGCCGCCGTGCTTGAGGCGGCGGCGACGACCCAGTTCCGTTGTTCCTCCGACCAGGTCAGCACGCAGGCGGTATCGGCGGAAAGCACCGCCTGCATCTCGTCAAGGATTGCCGTGAGCGTTGACAGGACGTCCTGTTTGCCGGCGACAAGTTGACTGATACGGCAGATCTTGCGCAGCGTTTCGTTTTCGTGACGTATTTCGTCGGCGGAAGCAACAACCGTCCTTCCCGCCAGAATGTCGGCCTCGTCGTGCTGCAGCGTAACAACGACCTGTGAGGCGTGGTCCTTATCGTGAATCACGGTACTGCCGGGTCCGGCCGTGAGGGGAAGGTCCCTTACCGCCAGCAGGGTTCCGCCGACCAGGATCTGGTCGTCGTTGGCCAGGGCGGACTTGAGAACCGTGCGGCCGTTGAGAAAAGTACCGTTCTTGCTGTCCTGGTCTTCAATGTAGACCCGCCCGCCCCTGGCGAAGATCATGGCGTGATGCCGCGAGCTCTCCGGATCATTGAGGCGGGCATTGCAATCGGCTCCGCGACCGATGAGCACCACTTCATCGTCGCCGAACGCGAAAACCTTGCCCTTGTCGACCGGACTTCGGAGAATTTCCACCTTCAAGCGCGCTTTCCTTTCCCGCACGCAGAATATCAGGCCGCGGCATCATCACAAGCACAATTGCCGGCAACCGCACAGGCATGCATGACGACACAGGAAGGTCGGCCACGGCCGCGGTTACTCAACGAGCTGTGAGCGGATCGCGGCAATGGTTTCTTCCCCGACGCCTATGGAGCGAACATATGCTTCGACCTGGGCGTTGACGTCGTTGCGGTCGTCGCCGAATGCGGCGAGGGTTGACAGCAGCCCGTTAAACTGCTCGGAAAGGCGCGAACGCTCGCCCCAGATGGAGAGAGAAGTCAACTCGTAGTCGGCAAAAAGATGCGTCCTGCTCTTGCCGAGCAGAGCGTTCAGGAGGAAAGCCACGGTCCCCCCGCGATCGGCTCCGCCGACGCAGTGAAACACGATGGGGTAGCGGGACGGGTCCGCCAGTATCTCGAATATGCGCCGGTAGCCCGCCTTGAATGCCTCGTCGCATATGCTGTCGTACGGAGAGATGGGGACGTTGATCCACGCCACCTTGTCCGGGTCCAGGGCCGGGGACGCCTCGTCGACGCCGCGAAGATCGAGGTCGGTGCGAATAGCGAGATCGTCCTCCAGTATCCGCCTGCCGCTATTTGAGATCTGCAGCGATCCGTTCATTTCCGAGCTGCGGTAAATCGCTCCCTGCCGGATCCTGCGGCCGCCCGCCAGCGGCCAACCGCCTATGTCCCTCATGTTGGTCATTCCCGGCACCCGAATCCAGCGCGGCGGCGTGGGGTCCGTGGTAAATGAACGGACCGGCGACTCGGCAACGGTTCTTCCGGAACGCAACGCGCTGACTTTCCAGTGGTACTTCCGGCCGAGGTACGGGTGCCAGAAATCGGCTTTAGTTCTGTTTGTCTCAAGAAGCACGCAATCGGCCATATCGCGCGACATGCTCAAGGCAACGCTGTAGACGACCTGTCCGAAGCGCAGTGACGGCCTTTTCCAGGCCAAACGCACGGGATGGGGATGACTGCGATCGGTTCCGATGATCTGCAGGTTGTTCCAGTCGAAAGCGCCGGCCCGGCCGCCGGACTCCTCGTCGCGGGGCGGCCAGGTGTGCTTTTGCAGCGGCGCGGTAACGAATCCGTCCGCGGGTTCCAGCAGTTCGATATTCTTCACTCGATTCTTTCCAGCATGCTCATGCGTCGCCCCGCGCGGCGAGATAGCGGCCGATGCCGGCGGCGGCTTGCTTGCCGTCCTGGATGGCGTGGACCACAAGGGAGGCGCCCCGGCTCATGTCGCCGGCCACAAATACGCCCGGCTCGCTGGTCATGTTGTCGGCGTCGCGTCGGACGAATCCACGTTCGTCCAGCGCGAGGCCGCGCTCTTCGACCAGGCGGTTGCGGCCGGGCCCCGCGAATCCCATCGACAACAGGACAAGATCGGCCTTGACGCTGAACCCGGAACCCTCGATTTCCCGCGGCGACTTGGCGCCATCTTTCGTCGCGACCCATTCCACATCTGTGCAGCAGAGTTCCTTAACCTTGCCGTCCGTGCCGCGAAATGCCTTGGTCTGAACGGACCAGCGGCGCATGCAGCCTTCCGCGTGACTGCTCGAATCGCGCCGCTGATCAGGCCACAGGGGCCAGGGTGTCTCCTCCGATCTGAGGGGGGGAGGTTCCGGCAGGATTTCCAGTTGCGTCACGCTGCGCGCTCCCTGGCGAATTGAAGTGCCGACACAGTCCGAACCCGTATCTCCGCCGCCGATCACTACAACGTCCTTCCCCCCGGCCAGAATGGCGGCTTCCGCCTTGACCGCCTCGCCGCCGATCCGCATGTTGTGCTGTGTCAGGAACGGCATGGCGAAGTGAATGCCCTCCAGCTCGCGCCCTTCCACCTCAAGATTGCGCGGCCGGCGCGCGCCGCCGGTGAGCAGAATCGCATCGAAACGTTTCTTCAGAAATCGGTACGAAATATCGGCGCCGACTTCCACTCCCGTTTCGAACACTATGCCCTCGGCCTCCATCAGGCCGATCCGGCGTTCGATAACCCATTTCTCCAGTTTGAAGTCAGGCACTCCGTATCTCAGAATTCCTCCGGGGTGGGCGGCGTTTTCGTACACCGTAACCCGGAACCCGCTACGGTTCAGCGTGTGCGCCGCGGCCAAACCGGCCGGACCGGAGCCAACGATTGCGATCTTCTCCTCACGGCGCTTTGCGGGCGGTCTCGGCTGCATGTAGCCGCGTTCGAACCCCTTCTCGATTATTGCCAGCTCGATCTGACGTATGGCTACGGGAGCCTTGTAAAGCCCGCAGACGCAGGAAGCCTCGCACGGGGCGGGGCAGATACGGCCTGTAAATTCCGGAAAGCAACCGCCGGCCAGCAGCAATTCGAGCGCCTGCCGCCATTGGTCGTGGTATACCTGGTCGTTGAATTCCGGAATCAGGTTCTTTACAGGACAACCCACCGCCGAACGGGCGCCCTGGCAGAAAGGAATGCCGCAGTCCATGCAGCGCGCCGACTGTTCAACCAGTTCGCCGTCCGTCAGGCGAAGTTCGACGGCGCGGCAGTCGCGCACCCGCTGGTCTTTGGGCCTGTAACCCGGATCCCTTCGGTCAATTTCAATGAACCCGTTCTCTCTGTCGCGCATAACTAATCGTTCACCATCGCTTTGCGTCGGGTTTCAGCGTCCTCGCGGCTGAGCCGGCCAAGGGCCCGTTTGTATTCCATCGGGAAGACCTTGATGAATCTCGGCAGGCATTGGTCCCAGTTCGCAAGGATTTGCCGGGCTCTCCTGCTCCCGGTCAGCGCGGCGTGTTTTTCAATCAGCGCTTTGAGTTCGCCGCGGTCTTCCTCGCCGTCGACGAGCTCGAGGTCCAGCATATCCAGGTTGCAATTGTTGTCGAACTGGCCGGTTTCGTCATAGACATAGGCGATGCCGCCGCTCATGCCGGCGCCGAAATTGACGCCGGTTGCGCCCAGAATCACCGCCCGGCCGCCGGTCATGTATTCGCATCCGTGATCCCCGACGCCTTCCACCACGACGTCGGCCCCGCTGTTGCGAATGGCAAAGCGTTCGCCGGCACGCCCGTTGATGAACACCTCGCCGGCGGTAGCTCCGTACAGCACGACATTGCCGACAATAATGTTCTCCGATGCCTCGTAGCCGGCCGCGCGGTACGGCTTGACGACTATTCTGGCGCCCGAAAGACCTTTGCCGAGGTAGTCATTCGCTTCGCCTTCCAGGATCAGCGTCATGCCGCGCGAGCAGAACGCACCGAAGCTCTGGCCCGCGGCCCCGCGCAGTCTTAGAGTTATCGTACCGTCGGGCAGGCCCGCGGCGCCGTAACGCCGGACGATACGGCTGGACACGAGTGTGCCGACCGTCCTGTTAACGTTTCGGACCGGCATTTTCACAACCGCCTTGCGCCCGGTTTCGACCGCACCGCCCAGGGCTTCGATAATGTCGTTATCCAGAGCCCCGCCCAGGCCGTGGTCCTGTTTTTCGGTACAGCGATAGGCATCCGGCGGCGCTTCGGGCCGATGGAACACGTCGGAGAAATCCAGACCTTTCGCCTTCCAGAAACCGATGGCGTCGTTCATCTCGAGCAGGTCGGAACGTCCGATCATCTCGTCCATGGTCCGGAAACCGAGCCCGGCCATGATTTCGCGGACCTCCCGGGCGATCATTCCGAAAAAGTTGACGACGTACTCCGGTTTGCCCGTGAACTTCTTGCGCAGCTCGGGATCCTGGGTCGCCACACCCACCGGACAGGTGTTCTTGTGGCACTTGCGCATCATAACGCAGCCGCACACAACAAGAGGCGCGGTGGCGAACCCGAATTCCTCGGCGCCCAGCAGAGCTGCGACCACGACGTCGCGGCCGGTCTTGAGCTGGCCGTCCGCCTGCAGCCTGACCCTGCTGCGAAGACCGTTCAAGACCAGCGTCTGCTGGGTTTCGGCCAGTCCAAGCTCCCACGGCGCGCCGGCGTGCTTGATCGAGGAGAGCGGCGAAGCGCCCGTGCCGCCGTCGTAGCCGCTGACCAGAATCATGTCGGCGTGTCCCTTCGCGACGCCGGCGGCCACCGTCCCGATGCCGACTTCGGACACCAGCTTGACGGAAACGCGGGCCGCCGGATTGGCGTTTTTCAGATCGTAGATGAGCTGCGCGATATCCTCGATGGAATAAATATCGTGGTGCGGCGGCGGAGAGATCAGGCTTACTCCCGGCGTCGAATGGCGCACACGCGCGATCTCGGCGTTGACTTTATGACCGGGGAGCTGCCCGCCTTCACCCGGCTTGGCGCCCTGGGCGATCTTGATCTGCAGGTCGCGGGCATTGATCAGATATTCGGCCGTCACCCCGAACCTGCCGCTGGCCACCTGCTTGATGGCGCTGCAGCGGCTGTCGCCGCCCGGAAGAGGCTCGTACCGCGCCGCGTCTTCGCCGCCTTCCCCGCTGTTGCTCATTCCGCCCAGGCGGTTCATGGCAACGGCGAGTGTCTCGTGGGCTTCGCGGCTGATGGAGCCGAACGACATCGCGCCGGTGACGAACCGCTTTACGATCGCCTCGACGGGCTCGACTTCCTCGAGAGGAACAGGGCTGACCTGCTTGAAGCGGAACAGTCCCCGCAGCGTGCACAGACCGCGCGCCTGGTTGTTGATCAGCTCCGCGTATTGACGGTAGAGATCGGGGTTGTTGGTCCGTGTCGCCCATTGCAGCAGGCGAACCGTGTCGGGCGTCCAGAGATGCCTTTCGCCGTCTACCGAGTAGCGGTACTGCCCGCCGTGCGGAAGAAGCTCCGGCGCGCCCTGCGGCGGCTCGTACGCCGCACGGTAGCGGGCGTTGGCCTCCGCCGCTATCTCATCAAGCCCGATCCCTCCCACCGGCGAGGAAGTCCCGGTGAAATACCTGTTCACCAGGGTCCTGTCGAGACCCACGGCCTGGAAAACCTGTGCGCTGCGATAGCTGCGCAGCGTGGAGATGCCCATTTTCGACATCGTTTTCAGAAGCCCCTTGCAGACGGCAGTGACATAGTGCTCGATCGCCTTGGCCACGCGCTGTTCCACCGAGAGCTGTTTCTGCAGCGCCATATCGGCCACCATGTCGAAAGCCAGGTAGGGGTTTACCGCCGACGCCCCGTAGCCGAGCAGAACCGCGAAGTGCATGACTTCGCGCGCTTCGCCCGTTTCCAGAATCAGTCCGACGCTCGTGCGCAGTCGCTTCTCGATCAGGCGGCGGTTGACGGCCGCCACGGCCAGCAGCGCCGGAATGGGCGCTTCCCCTTCGGGCAGGTCCTTGTCGCTGAGGATAACGATGCGGTACCCGGCGGTCACAGCGGATTCCGCCAGGCGACAGATATTATTGAGCGCGGCCTGCATGGCGGCGCCGTCGCCGCCGGCCCTGAAGCCGATCGGCAGTGTCCGCGCCCAGAAACCTTCCTGGCGCAAATTGCGAATGCGCTCGAGGTCTTCATTCGACAGAATCGGATGCCGCAGCTTGATCAGGCGCGCGTGCTGCGGAACCTCGTTCAGAATCTGGTCGGGGGATCCAAGGAACGTCATCAGCGACATCACGAGTTCTTCCCGGATAGGATCGATGGCGGGATTCGTCACCTGGGCGAACATCTGCTTGAAATACCAGTAGAGAAGCTGCGGTCTCTCGGACAGCACGGCAAGCGGCTGGTCCGACCCCATCGAGCCGACCGGTTCATGCCCCTCGGAGGCCATGACGTCCATGATCCAGCGCAGATCCTCGCGCGTGTAGCCGAACAGGCGGCCGCGCGTGAGCAGCGTAGCGCGGTCCGGTTGCACCGGGCTGACGGCGTTGAAAAACCCGTGCACGTCGATCCTGTTCTCCTCGACCCAGCGCCGGTAAGGGCGGCGGCGGGCGAGACGCATCTTGACCTCGTAGTCTCGAAGCAGGCGTTTCTCTTCGAGGTCGACCACTATCATCTGCCCCGGCCGCAGGGCGCCGCGCTCCCGGACATCGGAGGGTTCGAAGTCGAGCACGCCCGCTTCAGAGGCGAATACCATGAAGTTGTCCTTAGTAACCGTGTAGCGGGCCGGCCGCAGGCCGTTGCGGTCGAGCAGCGCGCCGACATAGCGGCCATCGGCAAACGCGACCGCGGCGGGGCCGTCCCAAGGCTCGATCAGACCGGCGTGATATTCGAAAAACCCGCGCAGGTCCGGGCCCATGGGATACTTCGCGCCCCAGGCCTGTGGTACGAGCATCATCATGGCGAGGTAGATCGATCGTCCGCCGGCTTCCAGGAGTTCAAGCGCATTGTCAAGACAAGCCGAGTCGCTCCCGCCTTCTTCGATAATCGGCAGGATCTTGCCGATATCGTCTCCGAACAGGTCCGATTTCAGGTTGCGCTCGCGCGACGCCATCCAGTTCAGGTTGCCGCGCAGGGTGTTGATTTCGCCGTTGTGGGCAAGATAGCGGAACGGCTGCGCCAGCGACCACGATGGAAATGTATTCGTGCTGTAGCGCTGGTGCACGACGGCCATGGCGCTTTCGAATCCCGGGTCCCGCAGGTCGGCATAGAAACCGGAAACCTGAGTGGCCGTCATCAGCCCCTTGTAAACGATTGTGCGGGACGAGAAGCTCGGAATGTAGAATTCCTCGCGATTGTTGACGACGGAGCGCGCGCGCCGCTCGATCTGTTTGCGGACAACATAAAGCTTACGCTCCAGTGCGCCGCCCACGGGTTCGACGCCGGCAACGAAACCCTGCATCACAACGGGTTGCTCAAGGCGCGCCCGTTCCCCCAGGACGGCGCCGTCCACCGGCACTTCCCGCCACCCGAGAAACCGCAGACCCTCCTCCCCGGCCGTCTCGACCACGGTTCGCATACAGGTTTCGCGCCGTTCCCGGTCGCGCGGCAGGAAGAACATCCCCGCGCCGTAGGACCCGGCCGCGGGCAGATCAATGCCGGCATTCCCGCACTCGGCGCGCAGAAAACCGTCCGGCATCCCCACCATTATGCCGGCGCCGTCGCCGGTGTTCGCATCCGCGCCCGTGGCCCCCCGGTGCAGCAGGTTCCGCAGGACTTCGATACCCCTTTCGATAACGGCATGACTCGTCTTGCCGTCTATGTTGACCACGAAACCCACACCGCAGGCATCATGCTCATAGCTGGGATCGTAGAGTCCCTGTGGACCTTGCGACACGCGTTGCTCCTCCAATGCGGCGCGGCCCCGGGCATGATTCCCGGGGCACAGTACGCCGTCCTGCAGCTTATCGGTTTACGCCCTACATCATGAACATCAACTCGGTATAGGAAGGCAAAGGCCAAGCGCTCTGCGGAACCATTCCTTCCAATACGTCGGCCGTCTCCCTCAGCTTCGCCAGTACAGTCAGCTTGTCGGAGCTTGCACCTTTCTCAGTCGCCTGGTCAAGCTCCCTGACCGACTTCAGCAGCCCCTCGGTCGCGGCCGAGACCCCGTTCAGCAGCGACCTGGTCTCGGCCGTTTCCATACCGATTTGGTCGAGTCTGCTCAGGCTCTCGGCGATTTCGTCGCGGTAAGCCATGGCTGCCGGCGCGATCATGGTTCTGGCGATGGTCGCGGCGCACTCGGCCTCGATCTCGACGGTATCGTCGTAGGCGCGCTGGTAGACCTCGTAGCGCGACTTTAGCTCCCGCTCCGACAGCACCTTGTATTTCTCGAACATCGCAATCGTTGCCGGTGAGATGATTTCCTTCAGAGACTCGGGCGTCTTCTTCAAGTTGGGCAGGCCGCGCGACTCGGCCTCCTTCTGCCAGTCTTCCGTATAGTTGTCACCGTTGAAAAGGATACGCTTATGCTTTCTTACGATATCCTGCAGTATCGCCTGAAGCGCCTCGTTGAAGTCCTTTCCTTTCTCGACGGCGGCATCGAGTCCCGTGCAGATTTCGTCCAGCGCCTCGGCCACGATCGTGTTCAGCACGATATTCGCGCCGGCGCAACTCTGGCTGGAACCGACGCCCCGGAACTCGAACTTGTTGCCCGTGAAGGCAAACGGCGAAGTGCGGTTGCGGTCCGTCGCGTCCCTCGGCAGCGGGGGCAGCGAAGACACTCCGATCTCGATCGTGCCGCCGTCCTTCGAACTCCTGGCGCCTCCCTTTTCGATCTGCTCGATCACGTCGGTGAGCTGCTCGCCCAGGAAGATCGAGAGTATCGCGGGCGGGGCTTCGTTGGCGCCGAGACGATGGTCGTTGCCGGCCGTGGCCACCGAGGCCCTCAACAGTCCCGCGTGCGTGTCGACCGCCTTCATCAGGGCGCAGATCATGGCCAGGAACTTCGCGTTCTCGTGCGGGCTGTCTCCGGGAGTCAACCAGTTCTTGCCGTCGGGTCCGCAGACCGCCCAGTTGTTGTGTTTGCCCGAGCCGTTGACGCCCGCGTAGGGTTTCTCGTGCAGCAGACACCTGAAGCCGTGGCGTTCGGCCACGTTGCGCAGCGTCTCCATCATAATCATGTTATGGTCGACCGCCAGGTTCAACTCTTCGAACATCGGCGCGATCTCGAACTGCGCGGGGCACACTTCGTTGTGCCGGGTGCGAGCGGGCACGCCGAGCTTCCAGAGTTCCCTGTCGAGTTCCGACATGAATTCGACCACCCGAGTCTTGATGGCGCCGAAGTAATGGTCTTCCATCTGCTGGTGCTTCGCCGGAGCCCGGCCGAAAAGAGTCCTGCCCGTCTGGATCAAGTCCAGACGTTCATCGTAGAGATCCGCGTCAACGAGGAAGTACTCCTGCTCGGGTCCAAGCGTCGCGTAGGCGCGTTTGCCGGCGGAGTCGATTCCAAAAAACTTTCCAAGCCGGCAGACCTGCTTCGAAAGGGCGTCCATCGACCGGAGCAACGGCGTCTTCTTGTCCAGCGCCTCGCCGTGGTATCCACAGAAAATCGTCGGGATGCAAAGCGTGGCGCCGCCGTTGCTTCTCTTGATAAAAGCAGGACTGGTAGGATCCCAGGCGGTATAACCGCGCGCCTCAAAGGTAGCCCGCAGGCCTCCAGAAGGAAAGCTGGAGGCATCGGGTTCTCCCTGGGTCAGTTCCCTGCCCGAGAACTTGAGAATCGCGCCGCCTTCGCCGTCGGGAGTAACAAACGAATCATGTTTTTCCGCCGTAGCCCCGGTCAGGGGCTGAAACCAGTGGGTGAAATGCGTGGCGCCTTTCTCAAGCGCCCACGTCTTCATCGCATCGGCCACTTCGTCGGCAATCCCCGGAGCCAGACTGGATCCGCTCCTGATGGTTGCACTGAGGGACTCGTATGCCGTGTCCGACAGGTAGTCCCGCATGACCTTGAGGCTGAATACGCTTTCCCCGTACATGCCCGCCAGTTCATTCGTTTCGGTTTTGCCCATTTCTTGTTCCTCCTGCTTCGTGAACCAATCAAGGCCGGCCCAATATAGACCGATCCCACCTCAAATGGCAGCAATTACTTGTAACAAATGTCTTGCTTTGTGCACTGTTCTCAGAAATCCCAAGCTACGCCCAGCGATCCGATAATCTCGACGTCGTAGGCGAATTCGCCGTCCGGCAGCACGTCGTCGTCGATCTGCCCGACGTACGTCAGGCCGGCGCTGATACACTTGTAACCGGCCCCGGCGGAAACCGTGTAGTACGGGAAACCGCTTTCTCCCTCATCCGGATTTACGTAGGCTGCCGATGCGCCGAGCTCTATCCCCAGGTTTTCGCCGAGTTCCATCTCGTGCCCCAGCGACAATTCGGCAAAGATCTGCTTGTCGATACCGCCGTCGAACCCGTAGTAGACCGTGGCCGATGGCGCCAGTGGCAGATCCAGGCCCGCGCTCAACGAGACTTCCCGGTCCGCCTCTGCCTCGGCGTTCGGGTAGGTGTACTCGGTGTAGCCTACGGCAAGTTCCACGGCTTCCACCGGTATCGTGTAAGAAGCATAGATGTCGATCTCCGAAAACTCGCCGTCTTTCAGAGCTCCGTCATAATCATCGAGATCGACATTACCCCACACACCCAGATCGATCGGCAAGCCGCCCACCTCGATGCCGGGCTGAAGCACCAGCCCGTCGTTAAGGGTTACCCCGCGGAAAACATACGCGCTGGCCAGATCGACCGATACGCTGGCGTCGGCTCCAAGAACGCTTGCGGCTATGATCAAGTTCATCAGTCCTGCTATCACCGTCTTCATTGCATCTTCCTCCCTTTTACCGCTGAGTTTATCGTCATCAGCAGTGAGTTTCAGTCACCCCATCACTCCCGGTGGTCGGCATCTCCAGTCATGCCGAGCCTGCCGAGGAATCTCAATCGCAGCTCCTCGAGCCGAGATTCCTCGACTTCGCTCGGAATGACAAGTCCACCGGCTTTACTCCATCTGTTACTGCTGTACCCAGTATGCCAATCGGCTGCCCCTGCTACCCGATTGCATTTCCGCCCTTCTCCCCCGTACGTATCCGGATGCACTCCGCCAAATCGAGGATGAAGATCTTGCCGTCGCCTATCGTCCCCGTGCGCGCGCCCTTGATGATGGCGTTAACCGTGCGGTCAACGAAGTTCTCGTTCACCGCGATCTCCAACCGCACTTTCTTCAGCAAGTTCACCTCGATGTCCACGCCGCGGTAGGACTCGTGGTAGCCCTTCTGCTGACCGCATCCCAGCGCGTTGGTTACGGACACCTTGTAAACCTCCTCCTCGTAAAGCGCCTGCTTTACCGCGGTCAGTCTCTCGGGTTGTACATATGCGATTATGAGTTTCATATTTGTATTCCTCTCTGTCGTCTCCGTTACCGCCTGCTCTGACGTTTGGCTTCTTCCGTCCGAATAAGAGGGCCGGGTTCTCCTACTGCGTCGAGAAAATCTGGAAACCGCCGTATGCTTCCATGCCGTGTTCGCCGATATCCAAGCCGCCCAGTTCCTCCTTCTCGGACACGCGTAGCCCCATCGTGGCCTGTATGATTCCAAAGAAAAGCGCGGCGCATACCAGGCTGAAGATTCCTACCGCCATAACGCCCAGCGCCTGCGCTCCAAAAGACAGCTCGTAATCGAGTCCGCCCAGTTCGGCGTTCCCGAAGATTCCGACGGCCAGTGTGCCCCACACGCCGCAGACAAGGTGAACCGACAGCGCGCCGACCGGGTCGTCGAGGCGGATGCGGTCAAAACCAAGCACCGCGAACACCACCAGCACTCCGGACACCACGCCGATCACGATCGCCCCGAGAGGTGTCACCACGTCGGCCCCGGCCGTGACCCCCACCAGGCCCGCCAGCGAGCCGTTCAGGATCATCGAGAGGTCCGGTTTTTTCTGCATGCCCCAGGAAGTCACCATGGCGGCGATAACCCCGGCCGCCGCCGCCAGGTTTGTGGTCACCAGCACCCGCGAAGTATGTCCAGGATTGGCCGAAAGGACCGATCCCCCGTTGAAGCCGAACCAGCCCAGCCACAGCATGAATACCCCCAGCGTCGCCAGCGGCATGCTGTGCCCCATGATGGGCCTGCTCTTGCCCATGACGTACTTGCCCAGGCGGGGGCCCAGCATTATTACACCGACCAGAGCACCCCAGCCGCCAACCGAATGCACCAGCGTAGACCCCGCAAAGTCATGGAATCCCCTTTCCGCCAGCCATCCGCCGCCCCATTTCCACATGCCCACAATCGGATAACAGACGGAGACGTAGAGGGTTGAGAATACCAGGAAGCTGCCCAGCTTGATCCTCTCCGCCACGGCCCCGGATATGATCGTCGCGGCAGTCGCCGCAAACATCGCCTGAAACAGGAAATCGGTCCAGTAAGTGTAGCCCTCGTTGTATGCACTGGTGACTCCGGCGGCATCAGTACCGATCCCCAGACCGCCGAAGCCGAAAAACTTTCCGGCAAATTCCTCGCCGGGATACATCAGATTGAAGCCGATGATCGTGTAGGTCAGCAAGCCGATGGCAACGATCGAGACATTCTTGAAGAGAATATTGACCGTGTTCTTGGCGCGCGTCAGACCCGATTCAAGCGTCGCGAATCCAAGATGCATCACGAAGACCAGGAACGTTGACACCATCATCCACACGTTGTTCACCGCAAACATCTCGTCGCTCACACCGGAGGGCGCGGATTCCGCGCCCAGCGATTTCAATGCCGTAAAGGCAAACAGAGCCGCCACCGCCGTCATCACTCGAACCGCCCCGTATCTCCTCATCTTCTCCTCCTGTCTTCAGCCTTTCAGTCCAAAAGAGTTGCAAGAATACGGATGCGGGTATTTGCAGAACACGTGCCATGATTGCCTGAAACGAACATGTCTCAAACCTAAGGTCTTTATTGTAAGGCGCTTAAAACTAATAATGAGCGAGATTGCCGATAAAGAGCACTTGAAATATATCTACATTTTTGTTTGCTTATTGTCGCCTGCATACAATAATGTCTCGCCGTTGACAAAGAGTATGCCTGGTCCAACGAGGTCTCTTACGGGGAAATCCGGTATGACATCCGCTTCAAGAAAAAAGAACAAGGAACGTTCAGAGGTCGAACTGGAAATCCTTTACCGGATTTCCCAGGCGATGGTGCATCAGCATGACACTTCCGCGCTGCTTAACGAAGTGCTGGACATCATGGAAACTGAAATGGGGCTTTCCCGCGGCACCGTAACCTTGCGGCGTCCGGACACGGACATATTTACCATCGAGGCGTCGCGCGGCTTGTCGGCGGCGGAGAAAAGCCGCGGGCAGTATCGCATCGGTGAAGGCGTGACGGGGAGCGTCGCCAAAACCGGACGTCCGGCCCTGGTTCCGGACGTTACCAAGGAGCCGGACTTCCTGGACCGCACCGGCACGCGCAAGGAAGCCAAGGTAGCATTTCTGTGCGTTCCGATTATTCATCAGCGCCGGGTGATCGGCACCGTCAGCATAGACCGCCCCACTGCCGAGCCGGCCCAACTTAAACGCGATCTGAACTTTCTAAAGTTGCTGGCCGACATGCTGGCCGAGGGGGTCGCGAGCATACGGGAACAGATTGAGGAGCGCGAAAGTCTGATGGCCGAAAACCGTCTCCTGCGGCAGCAGCTCGGCGACAGGTACCGTCCCAGCAATATTCTCGGCAATTGCAGCAGTATGCGGCAGGTATACGAGCAGGTGGCGCAGGTGGCGGACAGTACTGCGACCGTTCTCGTGCGCGGGGCTTCCGGCACGGGCAAGGAACTGGTCGCGCGCGCTATTCACTTCAGCAGCTCGCGGCGCGACAGCCCTTTTATCTGCGTAAACTGCGCGGCCCTCCCGGAAAACCTCATCGAAAGCGAACTCTTCGGCCACGAGAAGGGCGCCTTCACCGGCGCCGCCCAGCAGCGCAAGGGGCGCTTCGAACTGGCAAACGGCGGTACGATCTTTCTGGATGAGATCGGGGATATCTCATCGAGCGTCCAGGTCCGGCTGTTAAGGGTCCTGCAGGAGCGCTCATTCGAACGAGTGGGCGGCAACCAGACCATCTCCGTAAACGTGCGAGTAATTGCGGCAACCAGCCAGGATCTCGAAAAGAAGATGCGGGACGGGGACTTCAGGGAAGACCTGTACTACCGGCTGAACGTGTTTCCAATCCATTTGCCGGCGCTGCGCGAAAGACGCTCGGACATAATGCTGCTGGCCGATCACTTCGTCCAGAAGTACAACGAGCTTTACGGCAAGAGCGTCACGCGGATTTCCACCGCGGCCATAAACATGATGATGGCCTACCACTGGCCGGGCAACGTGCGGGAACTCGAGAACTGCATCGAGCGCGCCGTGCTCACAGCTACGGACCGCGTGATTCACGGCTACAACCTCCCACCGTCGCTGCAGACCAGCGAGGAAACCAGAACGGCTTTGTTGCCGGCGGAGGGCGCCAGCCTGAAAGCCATGGTGGATTCGTACGAGCGGGAGATAGTCATCGACGCGCTGAAGAAGTATCGCGGCAACGCGTCGGCAGCCGCGAGGCATCTTCAGACGACCCAGAGAATCCTGAATTACCGCATCAAGAAGTTGGGTGTTGATACCGCCAACTATCGCGGGGCTGGAGAAAAGGGCAGACCCGCAAACGTGTCCTGATGGTTGCGGCTTGAATCCTTTCCGACAGGCGGGTAGCGTGGCAGGCGATGAAGCGAGTGCTATCGGTTGAGTGGATTGCCGACGGGGAACGAAGCCTTGTACCGGGGCGCATAAGGATTCTTGACCAGACCCGTCTGCCGACGGAAACGGTTTTCTTTGAGACCGTTGACCCGAAAGAGCTTCTGCAAGCCATCCGCAGCCTGAAGGTCCGGGGAGCGCCCGCGATCGGGGTCTGCGCCGCGATGGGGGTTGCGGCTGCCGCCCAGCAGGCGGGAGAAGAGACCCGGGAGATTCTGGAATCCGTCGATCATGCCTGCGAAAGCCTCGCCGCGGCGAGGCCGACGGCTGTCAACCTCTTCTGGGCTCTCGACCGGATGAAACGCGCCGCGCACGGCAATGCAGATCTCTCCGCGGAAGTTCTTAAAGAGCGGCTGGCGGCCGAGGCAGCGGCGATCCGTAACGAGGATGCGGCAATGTGCCGGGAAATCGGGCGGCACGGGGCCGAGCTGATAAAAGGGTGCGAATCCGTCTTGACCCACTGCAATGCCGGGGCGCTGGCAACCGCCGAATTCGGGACGGCACTGGCTCCGATCTATGTCTCCATCGAGAACGGCAGGCACATCCGCGTTTTCGTCGACGAAACGCGTCCTCTCCTGCAGGGGTCGCGCTTGACGGCCTGGGAGCTGCAGCAGGCCGGAGTCGAAGTTACTCTGATCTGCGACAATGCCGCGGCACAGGTAATGAAAGAGGGACGCGTCGACGCCGTGCTGGTCGGGGCGGACCGCATAGCCGCCAACGGCGACACCGCCAACAAGATCGGCACGTACGGCGTCGCGACCTTGGCGAAAGCGCACGGCATCCCATTCTACGTGCTGGCGCCCACTTCAACTTTCGATCCCCTGGCGCCGAACGGGGATGCAATCCCAATCGAGACGCGCGGCAGCGAAGAAATCACAGCCGGTTTCGGCCGCCGCACGGCGCCGGAGGGTGTCGAAGTCTATGCTCCCGCCTTCGACGTAACCCCGGCGCCCCTCATCACTGCGATCGTTTGCGAGAAAGGCGTAGTGAGGCCCGTGAACGCCGCGAACATCGCGGGGGTCGCCGGACAAGCGCTACCATAGTTTCTCGACCTTGATTCCGTTTGCACTCCTGAGTTTCGGCAGCATCGTCTTGAGCCAGGGCTTCGCCTTTGGTGAATCGATCGAGAGCGCTTCGATCGGCAATCCCCTCAGCGGGCCGAAATCCGTCGCCGGGATTCCGCGGCAGCTCAGACTCTTGAGTGGCAAACCGGCCAAAACAGATAGGTCCGCCACTTTGGTGAACTCGATATTAAGATGCTCTAAAGGCATACCCTTCAACGGCCATAGGGCCTTGACGCCCGTCTTGCTGATATTGAGCGCGTGCAGCCTCATATCCTTCAGAACCCACAGATCCCCGATGCTCGAGTCCGCGAGTTTCAGCACCCTCAGCGGCAAATTGCGGACCGTCGAGAAATCCTTGACACTCGTGCCGCCGAGATCAAGGTCTTTGATCGGGAGACTCTCAAGCGGAGTAATATCCGTCACGGGCGTACCGGCCAGGCTTAGTTTCTCGAGCGGCATGCCCTTCAGGGGCCCGAGTTCGCGAACCATGGTTTCGGCGAGATTCAGCTCCTGCAATTCCAGGCCGGCGAGGAAGGATACAGAGCTGAATTTGCCGCCTTTCAGCTCCAGCCGCTTCAACGGCATACCGGCGAGATAGGAAAAATTCCTGACGAAAAGGTCGTTGAGATTCAACATGTTGAGCGGCATGCCCGCCAGAGGAGAGATATCGATTACACGGGTCCCGCTCACATCCAGGCTCACCAGCGCCATGCCGCGCAAAGGCGTCAGGTCCCTCACGTTCGTTCCCGCGAACGAGGCCTGTTTCAACGGCATACCCTTGAGAGGCAGAAGATCCTGCAAGCGGCAATTCTCGACAACGACGGCATCGAGAGACAGCCCGGCCAGCGGACGCAGGTCGCGCAGAGCGCCGCCGTCCCGCGAACCGGCGGGCCTGTACTGGAAGAATTTCAGATCGGGCAGCGCCGCCACGGGACCGAGATCGGCAGCCAGGGGGGAAGTAATGGTCAGACCGGCAACAAGTCGCCTTCCGCCCTGGCCTACGCCGGAGCGGGTAATGATTATGTCCCCCCTGCGCAAACCATTGTTCCTTTCGCAAAGCAGTTTTACAACGGCGTCGCCGTCGCCCACCGCGGCACCGTATTCGCGCCGTGCGAGGTCACTCACCTTGCCTTGACCCGCTTGCGCAGGTTCTGGTCGCGCCGGCTCCGCCTCTTCCGGCGGTGGAGCCGACGCCTCTTCGGGAGGGTGATGTTCATCACTCCCTTTCTTGGCATCCATGCGGTTGACAAGAGGGCCGCCGAGGAAAGGATCCAGCATGCCGAAGTACTTTCGCGCGTGGCTCTCAGCCCCGGCTTCGTAGGCCATAAGCCCCTTCATCAGGGCAACTTCCGGCTGCCTCTCGGCGTCTCCCATGCGGTTCAGCCTTTCGGCCGGCGCCAGGTCGGACACCTTGAAGTTCAAAGCGCTGCTGGCCACGGCCGAGCCGACAACGCGCTTCCTGGTGCAATAGACCGTATCGCCTTCGACTTTTTCGACCGTCAGATCTATCGAACCGCCCTGGAATCTTACCGTGATTTCGCTGCCGACCTGGTCGGCGAACGAACGCAGAACGCGCGCTTCGATCATCCCTGCCTGAGCCAGAAGCTCACGCGCGCTTTTCAGCCGGTCTACGTCGGCGTAGGCCGACGGTTCTCGCAGCGCGCCGTCGATTTCTTCGATCGCTTTGTCAAGGCTCCCCTCCAGAACCTGTCCAGCCGCCGCCTGCATCAGTTCGAGCGTACGTCTTTCCGCGACTTGCAGCCGCCGGCGCTCGGCCTCAGCCGCGCGGGCCTGGCGCTGCCGAAGCTGCGCGGCAGCGGCCGCCCGATCCGAAGCAGTCTCCGCCGCCAGGCGGCCCTCGTATCTGTCGTAACGTTCGGCCGCTTCAGTAAACCGGCCGGCCTCAACGATGCCGGCGGTTTCCCGGCGCAGTTCGTTCATGACCGCCTGCACTTCGTTGAAACGGGCCAATTTGTAACGCCGCAACTGAACTTCGGCCATGGTGGTATAGCGCGTGCCGCCGGTCTTCTCCATCACGGCCGACAGCGTTGCGATAATCTCGTCGTACTTCTGCGGATTATCGGAGATCCAGCGCATGGCTTCATCGTAGACGGCGCGGGCCGCTTCTTCCTCGCCCGACGGCGCCGTGGGCTGAACGGCCGCCTCAGGGGGCGTCGCCCTGCCGGCCGGAGACGGCCGGCCGGTGCCTTGCGGTCCCGCCGGCAGCTTCCGCAACCGAATTGTGCCCTTCCTTATCTGCACGTAGATCAGTACGGCCAGAACCAGCAAGGCAATCGCGGCGAGACGGGGCCAGATGCGCGCGCGGCGGCGCGGCGCGCTCGCGCTCCGACGCCCTCCCGCAGGCGCGGTGTCCGGAAGCAACCTGCGAGAGTGACGCCGGACAGTGCTGGCTCCCTCCGGCAAAGGCTCGCCGGCCGGCCGGAGCCGCTTCTTGACTCGCCTTATGTCATCCCGCACCACGGACCAGTCGTTCTCGCGCCGCTCACGATCCTTGGCCATCATCTTCTCGATCAGCCAGCAGATGCCGTTGGACAGTTCGGGGTTGATCTCGACGGGGTCGGGCAAGGTATCCGAAACCTGCTTCTCCATGATGACCTCGGGCGGCTCTCCCTGGAAGGGCATTCTGCCCGTGACCAGGTGGTACATCATGGCGCCGAGAGAGTAGATATCGGACCGGAAGTCGAGATCGGCTTCGGCCATGGCCTGCTCGGGAGAAATGTACTGCGGAGTACCGAACACTTCGTCGCCGGATCGGCCTCCGCCGATGGCCGTTAGTGTGCGCGCCAGCCCGAGATCCGCCAGTTTGACGGTCCCGTCGGCGTCGACCATGACATTGTCGGGCTTGATGTCGCAATGGATGATATTGGCGGTTTCCCACGCGTAGCGGAGGGCATCGGCCACACACTCGGCCACGAGCAGCGCGTCTTTCTCCGGGAGACGCCCCTTGCGGCGTACCCATTCTCCCACGGTATACCCGGCGACGAATTCCATCACGAAGTAGTAGAGGCCGTGTTCGGCATGCGCGTCGTAAACCTGGACGATACCTGGGTGTTTAAGCTTGGCGGCGGCCTGGGCCTCCTTGCGGAAGCGCTCGATACATTCGGAATCCCGCGAGAGCCCTGAGGACAGGAACTTGATGGCGACAATGCGGTCGAGCGATACCTGGCGCGCCTTCCAGACCGAGCCCATACCCCCCGTCCCGAGCTCCTCGATCATTTCAAACCCGGGTATGTCGTATCTTTTCATCGGGAGCGGCCGTCTCCGCCGCAGCTTGTGCATTCAGTCACGCCTTGACTCCCGCAATACGCGCAGGGAGCGCCCTTATACTCACCGGAACCGCGGCAACGGCGGCAGTCGACCAGCCCTTTGCCGGAACAGCGCCGGCAGAGAGCGCGTTCGCCGGATCCCCCGCATTCCCGGCACAGCACGGCGCCCGTTCCGCCGCACTCCTCGCATGCCAACCAGCCGCGGCCGTCGCAAACCTTGCATTTGCTTTGCCAGGTGTGTTTACCCTTGCTGAAACGCTCGGAACGTACGGAATGGACCACGCCGTCAACGCATTCGCGGTTCGGACACTTGATGCGGCCGGTACCGTTGCACTCGTCGCAATCGATCCGGCCCAGACCGCCGCATTCCCCGCAGGGCGCGGCCGTGGCGCGCTTGAGGGCCGCGCGCTGCCTGCCTGTGAGATCTTCGGCGACATCGGGAGGCGCCCACGCTTCTCCCACCGGCCGGTAAAGGCGGTTGCGCTGGATCAGGCGATACTGCTCGATGGCGCGTCCTCTGGCCAACCGTAACTCACTCGGCCGCACGCGGCGGCGGATCACTCCCTTGCCGCCGCATTGGCTGCACCGGCCCAGCGACGAAACACCGCCTGCTTCACGCGAAGCTCCCGCCGCCGACTTCCCGGTGCCATCGCAGGCCGGGCACTTGACCGACACCGTGTTTCCCCGGGTTCGACAGCCTTCAAGCAGCTCAACAATTCGCTCGCCGCGCGCCGGCCCGGCATCATCCGTCGAAATCGTGTTCAACGCCGCGGCGTTCCGCAGGAAATACTCGGCCAGATCGAGCCTGCCCTCGGCCGCCGCCTCGCGCGCCTTTTCAATCTCCTGCTCAACGGCGCCGGCTTCCAGAACGGGTTCAGTCCGGCCAGTCCGGACGGCCGCGGCCGCCTCGTCCCCTGCCGCCGGTTGCGAAGACGGCAGAACCGCCCCGCAATGGGCGCACCTGCTTTGCGAGTCGGCGGCCTCATAACCACACTTGGGACAGACAATAACGCCGGCGGCAAGCGACCACACTGCAAGAAACGCAGCCGCCGTCACAATCAGGAATCGTCTTTTGCGTGTTTTCCTCAAGTCAAACGGCTCCGTTACTTCCCGCCACACCCTCTATTTCGCGATGATAACCATTTACACGAGATCGTCAAGGTGCTAGCATAATATATGGTGAATTCAGGAGTTCCGTGTAATTCCAACGGCCAGACCATGGTGGAGTACCTGGTTGTAGTGGCGGTACTTATGGCCGCGGTGGCAGTCTTGGCCGTGTTTCTTTACGCATTCAGGGAGCACGGCAACCGGGTGCTGGAGCTGCTCGGGTACGATTATCCGTGACAGAGGCGCCGCGGCGGGTCAGCTTGAATAGAAAGGAAACAAGTCATGCGCTGCAGGAAATCCAGAAGCGGCCAGACGATGGTGGAGTATATCATCATCGTGGTGATAGTAGCTATTGCCGCCATAGCCATTTTCGGCGTCTTCGGCGATACAATCCGCCAGAAACTGAGCGGTGCGGTCAACGAGCTCGGCGGCGACGAGGGAGCTGCGGCCGATGCAATAGCTACCGAATCGCAGGACTGGCTGAAGGAGCTTGACGCCGAAGGTTCCGGAAACTGACACCCTTGAGACGCGTCGACCGCCGTCCGGCCTTCCGTCCGTACGCGCTTCCCGGAATGGAGCGCCGGATTTGCGGCGGGGCGGCGCGGCTTAAACCGCCGAGGAAGTGTGATACTGCGCCGATCCAGCCCGCGCGATGCCGGACGCCGGGGACAGTCTCTGATCGAGGCGTGCCTGGTGATCGCGCTGATCTGCATAGTCTTCATGGGCATTTTCCAGGTGGCGCAGCTTGCGGTGGCCCGCGAAGTCCTCAATCATGCCGCCGCGCGCGGCGCTCGCGCCAAGAGCGTCGGCTTCAACAACTTCATGGTGCGTAAGTCGGTCCGCGTCGCCGCGATTCCGAATGCCGGGAAACTGATTGAGCCGCCTTTTCTGAATGAGAATCCGGCGCTGCGGGCCGAAGTGGCAACGCTGCGGCCGGGCGAGTTGTGGGACAGCACGCTGGCGGCCGACCCGGCTTCCGCGCAGGCCCGCCTGGAGAAGGCCCGCATACCGGAGTACCTCGGAAGCGAAAACTGGCCGCGTGCGCGCTGGCTGCTGGACTACGAGGACTGGGATACCGTCTCCGTGGGGCAGGTGTCGGCAGTCGGCGGCTCCGGCGGCGACGTCGGAGTGGTGCAGTTCAAGGTCGTACAGGACTATCCGCTGCGGGTGCCGTTCCATCGCGCGTTCTACGCCGCCGACGAGGTGCGGCTGCAGGGACGGTCGGACCTGGAAGAGCACTACCGGCTTTACCTGGAGGACCGGGGATGGTGATCGGACTAAATCCGGGACGGCGACGCGCTGGCCAGGTCATGGTCTTCTTTATCATGGTCCTGGTTATCCTCTGCATTATCCTGCTCTGGACGTTCGACGTTCACAAGACGCTCTTCGTGAAGGGAATCAGCCAGAACGGCGGAGACGCGGCCGCACTGGCGGCCGGACGCTGGCAGGGGATCACGCTCAACCTGGTCGGTTCCCTGAACGTGATACAGGCCCTGGCGCTCAGCGCCGGCGATAGCGCGACCGTCGGCGCCATCTCCAATATTCAGGCCCGCCTGCTTTACGTCGGCCCCATGGTCGCGTTCGTGGCGTCCCAGCAGGCCGCCAAGAATAACGGCATCTATCAGAATGAAGAATTCACGGCGCTGCTGCGCGAGCATGCCGGACGTGTTCGCAACGACTACCCGACCGTGACCGGCCCGAGCGGCCGGATGCTTTTTCCCGAGCCCTACCCCGGGGCCTGGTCGGAGTACGCCGATATGCTGGACGCGATCGCCGACGACGGAGTGGCTGCCGGTCCTGACAACGCTCGCTTCTACGGCGACAACACGGGAGGGCATATTCTCCTGATGACGGACTTCTATGATGCGATTGCGGGACGCAACTGGTGCTGGTTCTATAACAACGCCCCTAATCTGCTCGACACCTACCAGGACTACCTGTCCTGGCCGCCCCTGCCCCCGATAGGCTACACGGAGTATATCAACAGCGAGATCTTCGGTCTCGGCCTCTCCAGGGTCGTCGCCGGTCTCGGAAACGTGGCTACGCGCGAGATCGTCGAGGAGCGCGCGGCCGATGCAGGGATACCGGGCAGTGTGAGCGACGAGGCCCTGGCCGCGAGCGCCGTCTGGTACTGTTACGGCAGCCCGTGGGGCCCGTGGGCAGCCATGTCCGTGGAAGGCGACGACCCCTTCCCGGCGGTCGGGCCTGTCAAGCCCCGCTACGATTACGCCGGAGCGGACGCGGCTGTGCGTGTCGAATCACACACCGAAACGGTAACTCCGGGCATAGGCGGCGGTTCGACCTCCCATACCATCGCCTGGACGGCGGCGGCCAAACCCTTCGGCTACCTCGCCGACGATGCGCGCCCGAACAGCTATGCGCTGGTGCTGCCGGCCTATCACGACGTCAGGCTGATTCCGGTGGACGCGTCTTCGGCGCCGTTGGGGGGCAGTTACAGCATCGCCTGGCGGAAACACATCGAGCAGCATCTGCCGGACTATCTCAGCCTCGGTCCCGGCGCCCTGTCAAGTTCATGCTGGTACTGCCGCCAGATAACGACGTGGGAGGATCCCCAGTTCAGACAAGACGGGGTGGACTGGCTGGCGCAGTACAGTTGGCGCTGCACCGTCACTGGAGGAGGAGGCGGCGGCGGAACCGGAGGAGGAAGGCGGCGGGGACACTGATGAGATCAAGACGGAACAGCGCAGGCCAGGCCATGATCGAGTTCATCGTGGGACTTGTTGCGGTTCTGGTGATCTTCGCGGGATTGCTGCAGGTCGTCAGCCTGACGCAGGCTCGCACCGAGGCCCTGATGTCGGCGCGGCGCGAAGCCGGACAGCGGTCCATGGCGGGAAGCGGCGCCCGGCTAACGCCCGACTACATTCGCTACGTAACGGAAGGTCCCGACCGGAGACGTTACTCGGCCGACGACGAAAACACCCCTGCAAATCCGGCCATGCTCCACTCCGCGATTATCGACCGGTCCGTATCAGACCCGTCCGAATGGAGCGTGATCGACGCCGTGCCGGAAAACGCATTCTCGGACCTGCATCTGAATTCGAATCCGATCTCGGATTTCGGTTTTCTTGACGGGCGCGATTCGCGCCGCGTGGAACTCATTCCCACGATCAAGAGCCTTGTCTACGACGCGGACTCGATCACGGTTGAGTGCGAGGTCTGGATGCCCTGGACGAGGGGGATGTACTGAGTCAGAATGCAGGGGGCAGGATGCGGGATTCAAGATGCAGGATGCAGGGTCGGCATGTCAGTCGGGTTCGTCTATTCTCTGTGCTGCTTGCCGGTTGTCTGCTTGCGGCAATGTCCTCCCGGGCACTGGGCCGGGTCTTTCTGCGCCGGCCTGCAGCCGCGCAGGCGGAACACACTCTCTCCGCGCTGGGCGGCCGGCCGGTCTACGCGGCCGACATCACGCTGAACGGCGGCGACGGCAGGCTGCGGGTCTATGCCTTCGAGCGGCCGCTGGTCGAAGTCGGCCGCGACCTTGAGGAGGCTTTCGGCATCCACGGGTTGGCGGACCGGGGCGCTTCGATGGCCCTGGCGACCGCCCGGCTGCGCGGTCTTGCGCTGCGTTTTATCGTTGTGGATCTGACCGGAGGCCGGCAGACGCTGGTTTTTGCCGTCGAGCAGACCGAGCGGGAATTCGCGGCTTCGAAGTCTCCGCCAGGCGACGGCGCGGTCGGCGGCATCCCGGCTTATCCAGGCAGTCGCCCACTGTTCAAGGCGGAGGACAACAACACGGGCATGGCGCTTGCGGTCTCGTCGAGTCGCGCAGCGGCGGCGACGGTCCGGGAGTTCTACCGGTCGCGGCTGCATTCCGACGGATGGGAGGACGCGATCCCGCCGGCTTCGGAAAACAGCGCGGCCGGGGGGCCGGCGCGCGACCCCGCGCTGATCGTCTACCTCAAGCCTGCGGAGTTCTGCTGCGTCCTGGCGCAGGAAAATGGCTTCCCCGACGGCACGCGTATCACTATAGTGCACAAAACCGCGCGGATGGACTAACGCAAACGGAGCACACTTGAAATGAACCAGAAGATCGTCCCCATTGCCTCGGCCGCGATCGGACTTGCGGCCTTCGCCCTGACCCACCAGTACCTCAAGAGCCAGTGGCGCCAGGTGCGGGACGAGCTGGCGCGCATCCGTGCCGGTGCGCGCGAGATCGAGGTCGTGGTGGCCGCCGACGATATTCCCCAGGGATCGACGCTTCAGAAAAACGACATGGCCAAGAAGACGGTCTACGAACGGGATGTCACCGTCAGGGGCCACGTCGTGCTCGCCGAAGACGCGAATTTCATCCTCGGCCGCCAGACCATGTTCAAGATCGACCGCTCGGAAGCGATTTTCTGGTCGGACATCGAGGGCGGAGCGCGAGCAGCAATGGGGTTGGCGTTCATGGTCAAGCCGGGCATGCGCGCGCTGTCGCTTTCGGTCAGCGGCGCCGAAGCCGTCAGCGGGATGGTCGAGCCCAACGACCGCGTCGACGTGCTCGGCACTTTCTCCTTCCCTGCGAAGACCGCGGAAGGCGAAATGGAGAGCGTGACACTGACGATTCTGCAGGACGTCACGGTGCTGGCCACGGGCACGCAGGTGTCGCGCCAGCCGGCCGCCGGCATGCCCGTGTCGAGGCGCGCCGGCTACAACACGGTTACGGTGGAAGTTACGCCGCGTGAGGCCGAGTTGCTGGTTTTCGCCCAGCAGATGAAAGGCAGCCTGACCCTCTCGCTGCGCAACCCCGCCGATCTGTCTTTCGAGGACGACCTCCCTGAGACCGATTTCAGCCAACTCCAGACAAAGCTGCCGGAGCTCAACCTGATTCGCCAGCGCGATATCCGGCACAAGAAAAACCCATGAGCGAGAACGTCACGCTTGAAATCGCCGGTCCCGACAGGCCGGCGCAACGTTTTGAGGTCGGCCCCGGCATTTACACCGTGGGCAGCGAGGAGTCCTGCCGGATTCGTCTGAATCACGAAAGCGTGGAAGAGCGCCACGCTATTCTGACCCTTGGCAGCGACGGGAACTGGGTCGAGGATCTTGACACCCCGGGCGCCACCCGCATCGGGGGCGAGCCGGTTCGCGGACGCGCCCGCCTTGACGCCGGGCGCGAGCTGACGATCGGCGACTTCACGCTGGTGATCGTCGGGGAACGGGTTTCCCCGCCGCCGTCCGTGCCCGTTCCGCAACCGGAAACGGCGCCGCCTCCCCCGCTTTCTCCCGAACCGCGGCCGCCCGCCGCCGAGCCTTCGGTCGTCGTGGAGGACGATGAGCGCCGCCATATCAAGCGGCAGATTCACGCGGAACTCGTCAAGCGGCTGGATTTGAAGAGACTGACCGTGTCGCACGTGCGGCAGGAAGACCTCAAGCAGAAGGCGGTGACCGCGATCGGCGCGATCGTCGAGGAAGTGCGGGACCGTCTGCCCCGCGGGCTCGAACCATCCTCCCTCATCAAGGAAATCACCGACGAGGCGCTGGGGCTCGGCCCGCTCGAGGATTTCCTGGCCGATCCCGACATCACCGAGATCATGGTCAACGGGCACAGGCAGGTATACATCGAGCGCAACGGACGCCTGCTGCGAACCGACAAGACTTTCATGAACGATGCCTCGGTGCTTGCGATTATCGAGCGCATTGTTTCTCCGCTGGGTCGGCGTATCGACGAAAGTCAGCCCTACGTCGACGCGCGCCTGGCCGACGGTTCGCGCGTTAACGCAATCATTCACCCGCTGTCCCTGATCGGCCCCTGCATCACAATCCGCAAGTTCTCGAAGACGCCTTTTACCGACGAGGACCTGGTTCGTTTCGGCACTCTGCCTGCGCCGCTGTTCGACTTTGCCATGGTCTGTGTGCGCTTGCGCAAGAACATCGTTGTTTCCGGCGGAACCGGTTCGGGCAAAACCACACTGTTGAACGTGCTCAGCGGTTATCTGCCCGAAGACGAGCGCATTGTGACAATCGAGGACGCCGCCGAACTGCGCCTTGGGCAGGAACACATCGTGCGTCTCGAAGCAAGACCGCCCAATATCGAGGGCAAGGGCGCGGTGACCATTCGCGACCTCGTCCGCAACGCCCTGCGCATGCGTCCCGACCGCATCGTCGTGGGCGAGTGCCGCGGCGGCGAAGCCCTGGATATGCTGCAGGCAATGAACACGGGGCACGACGGTTCGCTAACTACGGTGCACGCCAATTCGCCGCGCGACGTTATTTCACGCCTGGAAACAATGGTGCTCATGTCCGGGATGGACCTGCCGGTGCGCGCCATCAGGGAGCAGATTGCGTCTGCCGTCGACGTGATCGTTCACGAGAGCCGTTTCAGCGACGGTTCGCGCAAGGTCACTCGCATAGCGGAGATCGTCGGCCTCGAAGGAGCGCAGATCACGATGCAGGATCTGTTCGAGTTCACGCAGACCGGCCTGGATGAAAACGGCCGGGTCGTCGGGCATTTCCGACCGACGGGGGCGGTGCCGACTTTTGCCGAGGAGATCGAGAAATACGGGCTGGTTCTGGATCGACGTATTTTCAACCCCGACAACTGGGACAACGGGGAGTTCAGGGGCGCTTCCAGGGCGGACGGACAACCCGGACAAGGGAGAAAGACTTAACCGTGGGAGTAGTATGACATTGCTCTTCTGGTTGATACCGCTTCTATTCGGGATAAGCTTTGCGGGACTCGGCTATATGCTCTCGCGCGCACTGGCCGCCGGCGCGGAAGCCTATTCGGGCGCCTATGCCGAAGACACCGCTAGGCAGTTCGAAGACATCTTCATGTTCATTCCGCCCAGGAGAATCGCGGAGCTGGCCTGGGCCGCCGCGGCCTCCGCTTTTGTCATCGTGTTCCTGCTGACCGGGAGCCTCACGTCCGTCAGGGGCGTCTTCACGGGGGGGTTCTTCGGCGTCGTTGCCGGCGGCCTGGCGCTGCTGGCGCCGCGTTACCTGCTGAACTTTCTCAAGCGGCGGCGCCTGGCGCGGTTCAATGTGCAGCTCGGCGACGTGCTGGTAAGCATGAGCAACGCGTTAAAAGCCGGTTTCAGCATAACGCAGGCTTTCGAGTCGGTCGTCGGTGACGGCGAGAACCCCATCGCCCAGGAATTCAGCGTCTTTCTTCAGCAGACGCGTGTCGGCATGAGTTTCTCGGAGGCGCTGACCAGCCTGGAAAGCCGTGTCGGCAGCGAGGATCTGACGCTCGTGGTCGCGGCCATAGAAACCGCCCGCAAGACCGGCGGCAACCTGACCGAGATCTTCGAACAGATTTCGTCCACCATCCGTGAACGGCTCAGGATCGAGCGCCGCATCCGGACGCTCACCGCCCAGCAACGTCTGCAGGGAATTGTCGTCGGCTTCATGCCGGTCATCATCACCGCCGCTCTGATGGTTGTGGACCCCGGCATGATGATACCGTTCCTGCATTCAGGCATCGGCGTGGCGGTTGTCGCTATCGTGACGCTGCTGATTCTGTGCGGGGCCCTGGTTATCAGGAAGATTATTCGGATAGACGTATAGAACCATGCTCATGAATTTGGACGCACTCGTGTTGTGCTGCCTGTGGGGCGCGGCCGCCGCCGGCATGACCTGGTACTGCGCCGTGATGGCCCGGCAGATCACTTACGTGACGCTGGCCGACGGAAGGCAGGCCCGCCGCAGTTTGCCGTTTTTGTTCCGCCTCCTTCTGCCCTGGACGCCGAATCTCTTCCCGCTGTTGCGACGCAAGGGCCTTGAAAAAGCACGCGAGCGCCTCGGCAGGCGCCTGATCGCGGCCGGTTTCGAGGGAGTTTTGTCGGGCGAGGAGTACATGGCCCTGCGCGTGCTGGCGCCGGCGGTTTTCGGACTGATCTGGATCGGGCTGATAATCCTTCTGCTGGCCGCTCTGCCGAATCCGCTGCTGCATAAGATGCGTTATGCCTTGTGCGCCTTCGGGCCGCTCTATTTCCTGGCCTACCCGGCCCTCTGGCTGCGACAGGCGCTGAACCTGCGCCACAATAATATTCGCCGCGCCCTGCCGTTTACGCTGGATCTTCTGACGTTGTCGGTCGAGGCGGGGATGGATTTCATGTCGGCCCTCCAGCGCAACGTCGAGCGCGCCAAGGTGGACGCGCTCAGCGAAGAGTTGATCAGGGTGCTGCGGGAAATTCAGCTCGGAAAGACACGCCGACAGGCACTGCGCGACATGTCGGCAAGAGTGGACCTGCAGGACCTGCGCTCCGTGGTGAACGCGCTGGTGCAGGCCGACGAGCTCGGCGTCAGCATAGGCGCCATTCTGCGCATCCAGGCGGACCAGATTCGCCAGAAACGTTTTGACCGGGCCGAACGGCTGGCCAATGAAGCCCCGGTCAAGATGTTGTTTCCTTTGATGTTCTTCATTTTCCCGTCGGTCTTTCTGATTCTGTTGGGACCCGTCGTGGTGAGATTGATCGAGCAGGGGATCTAGCGCGCATTATTCATGGACAATCTGCTACGAGCACGGAGAGCATCGCCATTCTTGAGTTGGACATTCGGCGCATATTGTTGGATATTGAACAGGGAGACAATTCTGACTACCGGTGTTGAAAGCCATGTCTGATGCTGTTCATATGCGTGTGGTGGCAGGTCCGGACCGGGGCCGGGAGATAGTGGTGCCTGCGGCGGGAGGACGCTTGGGGCGCTCGCCGAAAAACGATTTCGTGCTGAACGATCCCAAACTTTCCCGTTACCACTGCCGTTTCTTCTTCAAACCGGGCGCGGGGCTGTGCGTGGCCGACCTGGGAAGCTCGAACCAGACCATCGTCAACGACCTCCCCGTGCAGGAGGCGGGCCTGAAGAACGGAGACTGCATTACGGTCGGCGATACGGTGCTGTCCGTGGTAGACGCGACGGCAGAACCGGGTGGCGGCGTGTCGAAACCGGCCGATCTGGACTTGGGCCTGCGTCCGAAAAAACCGCCGTACCGCCCGGAACAGCCTTTTGGAGTCAAGAAGCTTCTCGTGATTGCCGGCGTGGCGGCGGTGCTCGCGGCCGGCGTCTGGATGCTCAAGCGAACGCCGAAGCCCCCGCCCCCGCCGGCGGTCGAAGAAGAACCTGCCGTCCCAACCCTCGAAATCCGGTACGAGAAGGTGCAGGCCAACTCGGACAGAATCTTCCGTTACCATCTTCAGCTCGCGACGGACCGTAACCTGGAAATCAGCGTCGACGACACCGAAAAAACGCATCTTCGCGAGCAGGGCACGGTAAGAGAGGAATTGATCCGCGACCTGGCCGCTTTTCTGGAAGACAGCGGTTTCTTCTCCCTCTCCCATGAATACAGCGGCCTACAGCCGGCAATACTCGACCAATGGGACCTGGCGGTAACCGTGGACCGCAAAACTCATCGCGTCGTGGTGCGCAACCGGGTTGAGCCCGAGATCTTCAAGACGGTCAGAGAGCGCATCGAGAAGTTCGGGCAGGTCGAATTGGGATTGTGGGCCGTTCAGTTCTCACCCGAGAAGCTGCTCGAAATGGCCCGCAACGCCTACCTGCTCGGCAAGAAACTGTACGACGAAAGGGAGATCCAGCACGGGAACCTGGCCGCAGCGATCAAGAGTTTCGAGGAGGCCGATTTCTACCTCAAAACGATCGACCCCAAGCCGGATTTCTACGCCGACAACCTGGCCGTGGCGGCCGAGTGCAGAGAACTTCTCGACGAGAAATACAAGCAGCAGAATTACGTTGCCACACGGGCCCTTCAGATGAAGCAATTCGAGGAAGCGGCCGAGGCCCTGCGGGTGCTCTGCCGCATTATTCCCGACCGTTCGGACCCGCGCCACAGCGAGGCGCGCACGAAACTTCTGGAGGTCGAGCGCCGCCTGGAGTTGGAAAAGTGAGAGACGCCGCATGAGAAGAACGGAACAGGCCCGGGTATTTGCATTGATCGCGCTGATGTCGCTGCCTGCCGCATCGCCAACCGCCCAGGAGGCGACGGGCTTTGTGCGGGTCAACACCGACCCGCCCGGCGCGGCGGTTTACCTCGACGGGGTTATGAAGGACGTTTCGCCGGTGGTCGTGTCGGACGTGGAGCCCGGCACGCATCTGCTGTCGGTGCGCAAGGACGGGTACGTCGAAACCCGCCGCACCATTCGCCTGTCGCCCGATCAACGTATGGTGGTGGATCTCGTTCTGGAACCGATTACGGGGCTTGTCCTGGTGCAATCTTCGCCCACGGGGGCCGGAGTGCGCGTTGAAGACACGGACCGCGGGCAGACTCCGCTGCTGTTGACCGATCTGCCGGTCGGCAAGTACCGCGTGAATTTCATGCTGCCGGGATATCTTCCCAAGCAGGTCGATCTGAACATCGAGGATAGAACACCACTCAAGATCGACGTCACAATGCAGTCGACCGCGGCAAAACTGACCGTGCGTTCCGAGCCTTCCGGCGCGGACGTGATTCTGAACGGTATCGCCATGGGCACTACGCCCTGCGAGCTCGCCCGCATTCCGTCGGGCAAAGCCATAATCGAAGTAACATCCGCCGGCTACAAACCCTTCAAACAGACCTTGACGCTGCACGCCGGTCAGGAAGACGAAATGGAGATCGTGCTCAAGCCGATACCGTCGGAGCTGACGGTTGTTTCGATTCCCGAAAAGGCCAGAATCTACGTGGACAACCAGTTCAGGGGCAGGGCGCCCGTGACACTGAGCGACATCGATCCGGGAGAATACCGTGTGCGGGCGGAACTGGAAGGCTATGCTCCGCTGGCTCGAAGCGTTGCGGTGCCGCGCAACGCCAGTCTGGTGGAGGAGTTTCGGCTCGAAGCGAACAGCGGTATTATCGAGATCACGACCGAACCCGCCGGCGTACGGGTATTCATAGACGGTAACGAAGCTGGAACGACGCAGGCCGAAGAAGGCGAAACAGATCGACTTTCCAAACCGCTGACGATAAGGCTCATCTCGCAGGGAGAACACAAGCTTCAGTTGTCCCGCGAAGGCTACTTCGCCGAAAGTGTGACCATACAGATCAAGCGTGACGAAACGATCACCCGGCACGTAAAGTTGAGGCGCCGCTTCATTCCCGACTACGAGGTCGTCACGCAGACGGGCACCGAACGCGGCGTACTGCTGCAAATAGATCCCGCCGGAAACGTCCGGCTCGAAGTGCGGCCCGGCATCATCAAGACCATCCGGGCCGGGGACATCAAGTCGGGTCGCCCCATCCGCGAAGATTGAGCGCGTCAGACAAGTTCGAGCCGGTCCCCTTCGGTCAGCGCGCTCTCGGGCAGGCTCCCGGCCGCCAGTTCGAGGGCCGAGCGCGCCCGCGTTCCCCCACCGACCAGGCGCCGGGGACGCACGCCGCGGACGATGCGCACCACGATCATATGCCGGTCAAGGAATACCAGGTCCAGATCGAACCGCATGCCGAAGGTATGGACGGCGTTGCAGGGCGAGAGCCAGACGGCCTGCCCGGGCGGCAGCGAGGAACGGCCCAGCAGGCCTTTCATGCGCCGGAAGAGCGACGTTGCGCGCTCGACACGGGGGATAAGCACGCATTCGCCCTTCTTGAGGACGGCGTTCACTTGAGCAGAACGCCGATCACGACACCCGTCGCGATGAAGATCAGGAATGCGAGGGCCTTGACGGTCGTGATTGCAATCCTGGGGAGCAGGAATATCGCTACATCATCGCCGGTGTTCATGATCAATACTATTGCCGACACGGCGATCAACAACAGGGCCCAAAGCAGACGTTTGCTCATCGTTCAGATACTCCTCGTTGCAGTGCGGACTCGATCTCTGCCATGATATCATCGAGAGACGCCAGCCTTCCCCTGCCCTGATAGCCGCATGCCAGATCGCCGGTACCGACTTCCACAATCCGCACGCCGCGCTGGCGCAGCACGTCCGCGTTGGCCTGTGTCGCGGGATGGTCCCACATCTTTTCGTTCATTGCGGGGGCTACGACGAGGGGCGCCCGCGTCGCCAGCGCCGTACAGCTCAGCAGGTCGTCGGCCAGCCCGTGCGCGAGCTTCGCCAGCACGTTGGCCGTGCACGGGGCAATCACCATGACGTCGGCCGCGTCGGCCAGCGCGATGTGCCCGGGCTTCCATTCGGCCGGTTCTCCAAACATGTCCGACGCCACCGGGTTTTGCGAAAGCGTGCGGAAGGTGACCTCGCCGACAAACCTGGCGGCGGCGGTAGTCATCACCACACGCACTTCCCAGTCGCGCGCTTTCATCAGCCTTACCAGCTCCGCCGCACGGTAGGCGGCTATCGAGCCGGTAACACCCAGAACTATCCGTCTCTCAGTCTTCACTGCGTCAGAGTGACCATGAATGCCCGCCCCCGTCAAGCCGGCATTTCCCGCAATCGACTCGCGGGACTCCGCGCTGCCCCGTGCACTGCCGCGGGCGGGTATCAGAACAGGAGCGGCGGCCTCAGCAACGCGCCGACTGCTCCCTCTCCACAATACTTTCCAGCTCGCCGTACGCCCGGTCCAGTTCGTCGTTGACGATCCTGTAGCGGTATTCTCCGCGCCTTTGCATCTCGCAGCGGGCGTTCTTCAACCTCCGAAGGATATCCCGGCCGGAATCCTCCGCGCGCGCGCGCAGACGCTGTTCCAAAGCCTCCATCGAAGGAGGTTCGATAAAGATATCCACAAACGCGGCCTTCAAAGGGTCTTCTTCGGGCGCGCGGCGCACGGCTTCGCGAACCTGTGCGGCGCCCTGCACGTCGATATCCATCAGTATGCTCCTGCCCCCTTCGAGGGCATCGCGAACGGTCTGCCTCAAGGTGCCGTAACGGCGGCCGTGGACAACGGCATGCTCCAGCAGCGCGCCCTCTGCGACCTTCGCGGCAAACTCGTGGTCCGACAAAAAAAAGTAATCCCTGCCGTGAACTTCGTCTCCCCGCGGCGGGCGGGTGGTGCACGACACCGAGTAGTCGATCTCGCCGTGCCGGGCCAGCAGTCTTTCGCACAAGGTTGTTTTGCCGGCGCCCGAAGGCGCCGATACCACGATCAGGACGGCTCGCTGCCCGGCGTTACTCAATGTTCTGCACCTGTTCCCGTACGCTCTCGAGCTCGCTCTTGAAGCGAATGACCTGGCGCGCAATCTCAGCGTCGTTGGCCTTGGAGCCGATAGTGTTGATCTCGCGAAACATTTCCTGGCAGAGGAAATCCAGAGCGCGCCCGGCCGGTCCCCGCGCGGCGATAAGCCGGCCGGCCTGATCGAAGTGGCTTTCCAGGCGGACCAGCTCCTCGGAAATGTCCGAACGGTCGGCAAACAGGGCAAGCTCCTTCAGCAACTGCGGGTCGTCCGCCGGGAAATCAAAGCCGCAGCCCGCGAGCCGTTTTCTGAGGTTCCGGGCATATTTTTCGGCAACCTTCGGCGCCTGCCCGCGAATCCGCTCCATCGGCCGGCGCATTTTCTCGAAGCGCTTCACGATGTCGGCCTCCAGCGCCAGTCCTTCCGACACACGCATCGCCAACAGTTCTGCCAAAGCGCTCTTCAGCGCCTTGTCCAGCAGCGGCCAGACACGCGCGGTGTCCTCGGCGGGGCCGGCTTCCAGGCTGACTATTCCGGGCAACGCCACGAGACTGCGCAAAGTCAAGTCGTCCTTAAGACCCAGCGTCCTGCCCGCCTTCCTCAACTCTTTCAGGCATATTTCGGCTGCCTGAGCGTCAACGCGAACGGCGCCGGAACCCGAGCCGCTCGCCGCCTTGCCGGTCTTGACGGTTACGGTAACGCTGCCCCGCGCCACGGCTTCATGAATCCTGGAGTGAACGCGCGACTCGAGCGCCGCAAGAGCGCGGGGGAAACTGAGGCGCACATCGAACTGCTTGCGGTTCACGGAGCTGAGTTCGACCTCTATCTTCAGACCTCCCGCGACAGCCTCACCCCGTCCGAACCCGGTCATGCTTTTCAGTGCCATACTTTCACCCGTCACTCTCGCTTTCCGACCCTACTCTCGACTTGAGATAAGCCTCGACAAACATCTGGATATCGCCGTCCAGCACGGCATGTACGTTGGAAGTCTCAAAGCCCGTCCGGTGGTCCTTGACCATCGTATAGGGCTGCAGCACGTAAGAACGGATCTGGCTGCCCCAGGCGATCTCGCCCTTATCGCCGTAGAATTTCTCCATGTCCTTGCGTTTGCGGTCCAGCATCCACTCGTACACCTTGGCGCGCAGGATCTTCATGGCCATGGCGCGGTTCTTGTGTTGCGAGCGCTCGGCCTGGCAGGCCACGACTATGCCGGTGGGCAGGTGCGTAATGCGAACCGCCGAGTCGGTGGTGTTGACATGCTGCCCGCCCGCGCCGCTGGAGCGGTAAGTGTCCGTGCGCAGGTCTTCCTCCCTGATGTCGACCTCGACGTCTTCGTCGACCTCGGCTACAACGTCCAATGCCGCAAAGGAAGTGTGGCGCCGCTTGTTCGCGTCGAACGGACTGATCCGGACGAGGCGGTGGACGCCCCTTTCCGCTTTCATGTAGCCGTAGGCGCTCGGACCCGAAACCAGCAGCGTTACCCGCCGGATGCCGGCTTCTTCCCCCGGCTGATAGTCCAGGATCTCGCACTCGTATTCCTGCCGTTCGCAGTAGCGGCGGTACATCCTGAGAAGCATTTCGGCCCAGTCGCAAGATTCCGTTCCGCCGGCGCCGGCGTGCAGCGTCAGGTAGGCGTTGTTGCCGTCGAACCTGCCGCTGAGAAGCGACTGCAGTTCCAGTTTCTCGAACGAGCGCTCGGCGCGGTCAAGCAGATCGGAAGCTTCCCGCGCGGCGCTCTCCGACTGCTCAGGATCTTCCTCCTCGCGTCCCAACTCCAGCATCATGCCGGCTTCGTTCAGCAACTCTTTGAGCCGGGCGAACGGTCTCAGCACGTTGCGCCGGCGGTTCGCGGCGTCGATGACGGCGCGCGCGCTGTTCTGGTCCTGCCAGAAATCGGGAGCGGCGGAGCGAGATTCAAGTTCATTCAACTCGGATTCGAGGCGGTCGACGTCAAAGATAACCTCGCATTTCCGCCATGCGCTCGGTCAGTTTATCGAGCCTTTCCTGTGTCTCACTGATCATGGTGCCGTATTCTTCCTTCTCTCGTCGGCAACTGCAAGAATGAATGCCAGTGCGGCCGTGATTCCGGCAGGCAACGCGAGGGACATGTCGCCGTACCGGTTGTAGAAACTCGGCTTTGCGGCTGCGGCCGGCACCCGCACCTCGCGAACGGAAAAACCGGTGACCCCCATCTTCCAGCGCTGTTTCTCGAGCAGGTGGAGATCGTCGATGCGTCCGGCGCGGTCGATGAAGCACGTAACGCCGGTATTGGCGCAGCGTACCGCGGGAACGCGGTTCTCGATACAGCGGAAGACACAATGGCTCATGTGCTGACGCGCCGCCCAACCGGGCATCAGCCACCCGTCGAACCAGGCGTCGTTGGTCTGGTTTACCAGGAGGCGCGCGCCGTTGCGTACCGCCCGGCGCGCCAGTTCGGGGAAGACGTCTTCAAAGCATATCAGCGAGGTAAAGCGCACTTCGCGGTTTGCAGGTGCGGTTTCCTTTTCGTGCCGCGAGCGCGTCGCCTCGAGCCGGAAAACCGTCCCAGTTGCGCCCGCCGAACAGCTTATGCCCAGCGGCGCGAGCGTTTTCAGGAACGGCAGGTGGCGGTCGAACGGCAGGTATTCGCCGAAAAGCACGAGGTGCTGCTTGCGGTAGACATCAAGCAGGCGCCCGCCCGTGCCGAACAGCAAAGCGCTGTTGTAGTAATGCTCCCTTTCGTCTTCGACAACGGCTTCCATGGCGCCCGCCAGCAGCGGCACGCCATGCTCCGTTACCGCCTCGATCAGTCGGGCCGTGGGGGAATCCGCCAGAGCGTCGCCCGGCACCGCGGTTTCCGGCCAGACAATGAGCCCGGGCCGGAATTGCGCGGCGTATTCGCTCTGTTCCAGCAAGGTGCGCTGAATCTCCATTTCGTATGCCGGGGTCCATTTTTCGAGCTGACCGACGTTGGGTTGGACCGCCGCCACGCGCCAGGAGAGGGCGTCGCTCGCGCCGGCATCGAGGCGCCTCACCCGGCGCGTGCCGTGTACCAGGCAGAGGGCAAGCGCCAACAGCCCCAACATCAACTCAACGTGCACGCGGCGCCGCTCAGCGCCGCCGCGGCAAGTGCGGACCAGGCTCGCGATCGTCAACGCCAGCCCCGTGTTCATCAGCATCACGACAAAGCTTACCGCGTACACCCCCCCCCATTCGGCGATCTGGATCATTCCGAGATTGCGGTACTGGCTGACCCCGAGCGTATTCCATGGGAAACCCGTAAAGAGCCGCGAGCGCAGGAACTCGAAACCGACCCAGAGAACCGCCAGCAGTATCGTGAGGACGGCGCCCGCGGCGACCGGGAACGGCCGGTCCGACCCCCGGGACACGCGCCGGAAGAGCCAGGCGGCAGTCATCGCAAAGGCGCCGAAGTAGAGGGCGCAGTACCCTGACAGCAGCAGCCAACCGAAAAAGACCGGCACAAGCGGCCCGCCCGTGGCCGAAAGCCTCAGAATCCACGAGACGGAGAGAAGCCAGAAGACGCACCCGGCGCCGAAACCCCAGCGGAAAGACCGGCGCGGATCAGTATGCAGCGCCAGAACGATCAGGGGAATCAGCCCGATATACGCGGCGAAGTACTCATCGAAGGGCGGAAACGCGCAGGCCGACAGGACGCCGGTAGTCAAGATGCCGATGGTGCGAAGAAGAGTTTTCACCTGCCGCAGCACTTCTTGTATTTCTTGCCGCTTCCACAGGGGCAGGGATCATTCCGGCCGATCTTCCGTTCGCTGCGATGGACGGGCGCCGGCGCGCCTCTGTCGCGGGCCGGCATTGCCTGGGGCGCCTCGTCCAGCGGACCGGCGCGCGCCGATCCCGCCGGCGCGCCCCCGCCCAGCAGCGAGACGTCGTCGTGAACAAGCATCTTGGGCAGGGAAGACAGGAATGACTGAAACGATTCGACCGACGTCGAGGCGCGGAATACCGAGGTCGCAACATCGCGCTTGATGCTACCCATCAGTTCCTCGAACATCTCGAAAGCTTCGCGCTTGTATTCGATCAGCGGATCCCGCTGCCCGTAGGCGCGCAGCCCCACACCCTGGCGCAGGGCGTCCATTGCGCGCAGGTATTCCTGCCACTGCGTGTCTATCGTTTGCAGGACGATTTGACGCTCCATAACCGCAACGGCTTGCGGGTCTTCGACGCTGACCTTCAGATCGTAAGCGCGCCGCACGCGCTCAAAAATCATCTCGCCGACGGCTTCGGGATCGCCCTTCTTCGCGGCAATCTCATCCGCGCGCAGCGCCACGGGAAAGGCCCCCTGCACGGCTTCGACAAAATCCCGCAGAGCTTTGTCGTCATGATCCGCCAGGAATGTTTCCGCGTCGGAAAGAACAACGTCGTGAATGATATCGAGGATCTGCTCCCGCACGAGGTCGCTGCGCACGAGGTCGCCGCGAAAACCGTAGATCACCTCGCGCTGTCTGTTCATTACGTCGTCGTATTCGAGCGTCCGTTTGCGGATAGAGTAGTTCTGCTGCTCCACGCGCCGCTGGGCCGTCTCGATCGAGCGGTTGAGCCAGCGGTGCTCGAGTTGCTGCCCCTCTTCCAGTCCCAGGCGTCCCATAATGTTGGCAATGCGGTCGGAGCCGAACAGGCGCATCAGATCGTCTTCAAGCGAGATATAGAAACGCGACGATCCCGGATCTCCCTGGCGCGCGCATCTTCCCCGCAGCTGCCTGTCGATGCGGCGCGACTCGTGCCGTTCGGAGCCTATCACGTGCAGTCCCTGCGGTTTCTCTGCAAGGAACTCCCTCAGCGTGCCTCCGTCGTACTTTTCGTTCAACGCGGGGCCGGACTGGATCACTTCGCGGCCGAGGGTGACGACACCCGGTCCCAGCTTTATATCCGTGCCGCGTCCGGCCATGTTGGTCGCGATGGTCACCGAACCGGGCTGGCCGGCCCGCGCGACAATCTCCGCCTCGCGTTCATGGTTCTTGGCATTCAGCACGTTGTGGGGTACGCGCGCCCGCTTCAGCATGCGGCTGATGATCTCTGAAGTATCCACGCTCACCGTGCCGACCAGCACCGGCTGCCCCCGACCGTGGCATTCGACGATCTCGTCGATGACGGCCTTGTACTTCTCCCGCTGTGTCTTGTAGATAACGTCGTTCGAGTCGACCCGCCGCACGGGCCGATTGGTGGGGATTACCATAACATCCAGTTTGTAGATGTCGCGGAATTCGTTGGCCTCGGTCTCGGCCGTGCCGGTCATTCCCGCCAGCTTGTCGTACATGCGGAAATAGTTCTGGATCGTTATGGTGGCGAGCGTCTGGGTTTCGCGCTCGATCTGCACGCCCTCCTTGGCCTCGACCGCCTGGTGCAGGCCGTCGCTCCAGCGCCGGCCCGGCAGAATGCGTCCCGTGAACTCGTCTACAATCAGTACCTGGTTGTTCTGGACCACGTACTCCACATCGCGCTCGTAAATACAGTAGGCGCGGATGAGTTGGTCAACGTTGTGGATGCGCTCGCTGCGGGCCGCAAACCGGCTCTGCACCTCCTGGCGGCGCTTGTTTTTCTCCGGTTCGGGTATATCTTCGGCGTCGATCTCGGCCATCTCCGAAACAATGTCGGGCAATACGTAGGCTTCGGGATCGCTGGGATTCAGTGCCTCGCAACCCTTCTCGGTAAGGTTCGCGTCGTGTCCGCGTTCGTCGATGGTGAAGAAGAGCTCCTCCCGCAGATCGCGCGCCTGGTCCTTGCGCATGTCCGTCAACATGGCGTTCTCAATCTGTTCTTGCAGCTTGCGTATGGCCGGATCCTCCAGCAGATGCATCAGTTTCTTGTGCTTGGGCATGCCGTGGTGCACCTGGTAGAGGCGAAGCTGCGCTTCTTCATGTTCTTCCTTGTCGAGATGGTGCTGCGCTTCCTGCATCAGCCGCGTGCAGAGCTCGCGCTGCGCGCGAACGAGGCGCTCGACCCTGGGTTTCAACTCGAAATACTGGTGCGAAGACGACGGCGCCGGCCCGGAGATGATGAGGGGCGTACGGGCCTCGTCGATCAGGATGCTGTCGATTTCGTCGATGATCGCGTAGTGGTAGCCGCGCTGAACGAGGCCCTCCGGGCTGAAAGCCATGCCGTTGTCGCGCAGATAATCGAACCCGAACTCGCTGTTCGTGCCGTAGGTAATGTCCTTGCCGTACTCTTCGCGACGCTGGGCGCTCGTCATCTGGTTCTGGATGCAGCCGACGGTCAGTCCCAGGTATTCGTACACGGCGCCCATCCATTGCGCGTCGCGCCGCGCCAGGTAGTCGTTCACCGTCACGAGATGAACATTGTTGCCGGACAGCGCATTCAGGTAGAGCGGCATGGTGGCCACGAGCGTTTTGCCTTCGCCGGTGGCCATTTCGGCGATCTTGCCCTGGTGCAAAGCTATTCCGCCGACGAGCTGCACGTCAAACGGCACCATGTCCCAGGTCATTTCGTGGCCGCAGACTTCGATTGTGGTTCCCACCAGCCGCCGGCAGGCGTTCTTGACGACGGCGAAGGCTTCGCACATCAGGTCGTCAATCGACTCGCCCCCGGCCAGCCGTTCCCTGAATTCCTGCGTCTTCGAGCGCAGTTCGCCTTCCGGGAGCGCCTGGTACCGTTCTTCCAGTTCATTGATCTTCCTGACAAGCGGTCTCAGGGCCCTGATATCTCTCTCGTGCTTTGTCCCGAGAATCTTCTTGATTATCCAGTTCATCCGGCGCGATCCTTCCCGTCCGCGATTCGATAGTAGACGTGACTCCCCGTGCGCGTCGATTCTACGGCGCCTTCCCGCGTCAGGCCGTCCAGAAGCTTGATTACCGACATGCGGTGCATCTCCAGTCCGCCGGCCAGGTCCGCGACCGTGCACGGCCGCCGCGCCAGAAGCGCGATGACGCGTTCCCGGTCCGGCGCGGCGCCGTGGCGCCGGCCTCCCGAAAAGGCGGCGATGACCTCGGCCGGCGGATCGAACAAGCGTGCCATTTCCTCGAGCGTTTCCTCCGCCGCGGCTTGCGCGCCGGCGTCGGCCGCAGGGCGGACTACCGTGTTCAGATGAATCCGGTCGGGCGAGAACGTACTGGCGAGCGCCGCAATGCGCGCGGCCGCCTCGGCATCGTCGTTGAACCCCGACAGCACGAACACCTCGAGCCAGAGCTTCCCCCTGAACATGGAGCGGAAGTCGCGTAATCCCGCAACTATCGCATCGAAGGAACAGTCCGGGTGCGGCCGGTTGATCGACTCGAACGATTCCTGGTCCCATGCGCTCAGCGAAACCTTGACCACGTCCGCCCGCGCGGCGTCGCGCCGTACGGACGGCAGGGGCATCAGCGAGCTGTTGGTGAGCAGCGCCGCCGGCAACCCGCCCTCTTTGACACCGTCAATTACTTCGCCGAACCGGCTGTGAAGCGTCGGCTCGCCTGAACCCGAGAGGGTCACGAAATCGGCCCGACCGCCTTGCCCACGCCATTCCTCGAACTCGCTCAACACGGCAGCGACGGGCACATACTCGCGCCGCTGCAGTGAGGTCCGCGCCGTCGGTCCGACCTGGCAGAACCGGCAGTTGAAACTGCAGGTCTTGAGGGGAACCAGGTCCACGCCCAGCGACCGTCCGAGCCGGCGCGACGGCACCGGACCAAAAAGGTAGCGGTAGCAGCCGGATGGCGGCTGCCCGGTCTCTGGGTTACCGTTCAAAACACCGCGGGCGCCCTTCTCCCGGGAGCCTTACTCCTCCGCGGAGATTGCGTCGACCGGACACTCGTCCGCACAGAGGCCGCAATCCACGCATGCTTCAGGATCGATCACGTACTGCTCGTCGCCTTCCGAAATAGCATCCTGGGGACAGACCGACTCACAATTGCCGCACTTCGTGCAGGCGTCCGATATTACATATGCCATGACGGTATTCCTTTCCTCATACGGTTCTTTCCGGAAAAAACAGAATGCCCGTATATCAATATCGGGCCTTTATGTCAAAAGACTTCAGCGGCCGAGTTCAAGGCGTCTGGCCAGTCTTTCGGGCAGCCCGGCTTCGCGAACCTTGGACTGGGTGGTCCTGATGTCGTATTCCAGCCGCCGCAGCTCCACTTCTTTGGAGCGGGGGGTATAGATGACGTAGGCGGCGCGCGGATCGCCGTCGCGGGGCTGGCCGACGCTGCCGACGTTGATCAGGTAGCGCCGTCCCAGTTCCAGCATGATCTTCCTGTACGGTCTGCGCTCCACCCCGCGGTGTTTGTCGAACACGACGGGCAGATGAGTGTGGCCGTAGAAACAGAGCGCCGTTGGCTGGTAGCTGAAATTGGCCTCGGCCTCGAGCGTGTCGAACACGTAACCCCATTTCTCGGGCATGTCCAGGGTGCTGTGGACGATGGTGAACCCCCCGACGCGCGCCGTGTAGGCCAGGTTTCTGAGGTATTCTATATGTTCGGCGGACAACTGTGAGCGCGTCCAGTCCACGACCCTGGCCGCAAGAGGATGAAAATCGTCCAGGCAGACGGTGTTCGAACAGTAGTGGTCGTGATTGCCCTGTACCGTGGCCGCGCTTATTCCGCGGATCCTCTCGATGCACGGGACCGGATCGGCGTTGTATCCGACGATGTCGCCCACGCAGACGTAGTCGCTTACGCCGTACTCTTCCGCGTCCTCGAGCACAACGTTCAGTGCTTCAAGGTTACTGTGGATGTCGCCGAGGATGGCATACTTCCTGTCACTCATCGGGCAAACCGTTGATCCGTCGGCCATACCTCACAGCTTCAGCAGGGCGGCCGCGACGGCAAGATCGTCCGCCGTCGTAATCTTGATATTCGGCAGCGGCGAAGGCACCAGCCGGACTCGCTGAGCCACCATTTCGACCGCCGAAGCGTCGTCCGTCACGGTAATTCCCTTCTTCGAAAGCAAAGCGAACGCCTCGGTCAATAGCTCGCGTTTGAAAGTCTGGGGCGTCTGCACGGACCAGAGCTTCGCCCGATCGACCGTGCGCGTCACGGTATAGCCCCTTTCGACATATTTCACGGTATCGGTTATCTTGGCCGCGGCAACCGCCGACCCGCATCGTTTGGCAACTTTGATTGTCTCCGAGATAAGCTCGGGAGTGATGCATGGACGCGCCCCGTCATGGATGCTCACGATGGATGCGTCTTCATCGAGGCAAGCCAGGCCGTTGCTTACCGAGGTTTGCCTCTTCGCGCCGCCCGCAACGATACGCAACACCTTTGAACATCCAAACATGTGCGTGACGCCGTGAGCGGCCTCCACGCGGTCCTTCCGCACGACGAGAACGATCCCGTCTATATCCCGACACTGTTCGTACGCGGTAAGCGAGTAAGCCAGAACGGGTTTTGTTCCCAGGCTCAAGAACGCCTTGTCGACGTTCGGCCCCATCCGTTCGCTCTTGCCGGCCGCCACTATTATACCCACATTCATTTATCAGCTCCTCCCATTGGCCTGCCAACCATAGTTGCGCGCAAGCTTTTCGTCAAGGGCTTTCGCCGGGAAATGCCGGTTTTCAAACCTTTTCGGCACTATATCAGGACGGTTTTTGTTTGCCAGCGGGCCGGAATCTGGAGTAAGAGCGCGAAATGAACCCCAGCAACCGCCTGGAACAATATCCCGCGCCCGGCCGGCGCTTGATCCGGCATCGGGGAGACGTTGCGGAATTCGTGCTGAAGGTGCCGGAGGGCCGGGCCGGAGAAGCCCTGCTGCGAACCAACATCGGATATGCCGCCATCGGGCGTGAAGAGATCATCCGCGACGTGGAGCAGCACCGGCCCCGTCTTTCGCGCGACTGGCACGACGTGCCCATGCGCCGCGTCGCAGCGGACCGTTTCTCCGTCTCGCTGCCGCTGCTTGAGGTCGGAGCCTTCGAAGCCAAAGCCTGTTTTGTGCCCCGGCACGGCGGCGACATGGTCTGGCCGGATGGCAAAAATACCTGGATCAAGGTGGAACCGGCCGATTCCTTCTGCGGCAACACGATCTACAACGCCTTTGTGAGGCAGTTCGGAACGGACAAGTTCTATGCCGCCGCAAGCCGGGGACACGAGAAGGATAGCAAGCTGCTGGAAGACGCCGGATACTCGGTGATCCCTCCCTCGGGCACTTTCCGCGATCTGATCCGCGAGCTGGACTTCATCGTCGGCGTCATGCATTTCCGCATTATCCAGCTTCTGCCGATTCACCCGGTACCGACAACGTTTGCGCGCATGGGCCGTTTCGGCAGCCCGTTCGCCGCGCTGGACTTCTACGACGTGGATCCGGCCCTGGCGGAATTCGACCGGCGCACGACTCCGCTCGATCAACTGGTCGAGCTGGCCGATGCCGTGCACGCCCGCGGCGCAAAGCTCTTTCTCGACCTGCCGATCAATCATACCGGCTGGGCTTCATGGCTCCAGGTGCACCACCCGGAATGGTTCGCGCGCGACCGCGACCGCTCGTTCCAGTCTCCCGGGGCCTGGGGCGTAACCTGGGAGGATCTCTCGCGGCTCAACTACCGTCACCGCGACCTGTGGCATTACATGGCAGGGGTGTTCCTGTTCTGGTGCGAACGCGGGGTGGACGGTTTCCGCTGCGACGCCGGCTACATGGTGCCCCTGCCCGTCTGGGAGTACATCGTCGCCAAGGTTCGTCGCGAATATCCCGACACCGTATTCCTGCTGGAGGGTCTGGGCGGCAAGGAGGAGACCACGGCGTCTCTCCTGACCCGCGCGAATCTGGACTGGGCTTACTCCGAGATCTTTCAGAACTACGATCAATCGCAGATCGAGAGCTATTTGCCGCGGGCCGCGGACGTCTCCTCCACGGCGGGACTGCTGGTAAACTTTGCCGAAACTCACGACAATCCCCGTCTGGCCGCGCATTCCGCCGAGTACGCGCGCTTGCGGACGGCGGTGGCGGCGCTGCTTTCTCAGGAAGGCGCCTTCGGCATCGCCAACGGCGTGGAGTGGCTGGCCGATAAGAAGGTGGACGTCCACGGCGCCCCTTCTCTGAACTGGGACAGTCCCGCCAACATCGTGCGGCACGTCGCCAGGCTGAATTCCATTCTGATCGCCAATCCCTGTTTCCACGCCGGCGCCGATCTGCGTTTCGTGCACGAGGGCCATTTCAATACGCTGGCCCTTCTGCGCTCGTCGCGGGACGGCAAGGCGTCGGTCCTGGTTCTGGTCAACCTGAACGAAACGCGTCCGGCCCTGGTCTCGTGGCCGGCTTCCGCCGCGCCTTTCGCCCCGGGCGAGCTCTACGATCTGGTATCGGGCCAAAAGGTGGCGATTGAAGCTCACGGCGACCGTCTGAGTTTCGGGCTCAATGCGGCGCAGGCGGCATGTTTGACGGCGGATCCGGCGGCGATGGAGGCCGTTGCGGCAGCCAACGGAGAAACAGCTCCAGCGCGGCGTGAGATCGAGCGGCGAATGTTGCGGGCCAAAGCGTTGGAGATCTTCCGGTATTACAAAAGCGATGCGGCGCCGGCCGAGCCGGAAATAGATGCTATGGCCGAAAGTTTGCGCAAGGATGCGCGGACATACTGTGTGGAAAGCGCGGCCGGAACGCCGAAACCCGCCGGCGCCGTGCTGACGAACTGGGAATGGCCCCGCGATTCGCGTCGCACGGTGCCCGTGCCGGCCGGCAACGTGCTGTGCGTCACGGCCCGCTATCCCTTCACGGCAACTGTCAGGGACTCGAAACGCGTGCTGCGCAGGGAGCCCGCGCTGCGGCAGCAAGACGGGACTTATGTCGCTCTTATCCTCCCGCCCTGCCGCGGTGTAGAGAACCACGAACTGACCTTGGATCTGGCCGTTTACGGACGCGATCACTGCCATCGCACGCGCAGCGGGATCCTTTGCATGGGAGCGCCCCGCAACGCCGCGGTAAGCTGCCTGGTCAAGGGCAACCAGCCGGACGACGGCCTGCACGGGTTGTGCACCAACAGACGCGGCGGGATGATCCAGGCACGCGCGGCATGGGGATACATCGCCAGCCAGTACGACGCGTTTCTCGCGGCGAACCTGCACCCGGACTATCCTGTCGACCGGCGTGTGATGTGGACACGTTGCCGCGCCTGGCTGGTGTACCGTGACTATTCCCAGGATATCGATCAGTCCTGCCAGACTTCATTCGCGTCCCGCGAAGACGGTTCCCTGTGCTGGACTTTCTCTGTTCCGTGCGGCATGGGCAAACTCGTGGCTTTGACCGTTCAGCTCTCCATGATGCCGGGACATAATACGGCGGTCCTGAGCTTCCGCCGGGAAGCGGAGCACAGGCGCGACGAGGCTCTCGAAGATAGCGCACCCGTGCGCATAATCGTCCGGCCCGATGTGGAGGACCGTTCTTTCCACGAAGTCACCAAGGCTTATCTCGGGCCGGAGACGGCCTTCCCGAAGGCGGTGTCCGCCGGGCCGGCCGGTTTCGTTTTCAGTCCCCATGAAGGTCATCGGCTGGAAATGAGCGCCACGGTGGGCGCTTTTACGGCTCAGCCGGAATGGCTGTACATGGTGCCCCACCCCGTCGAGGCCGAGCGCGGACTGGAGGGGTATTCGGACCTTTTCAGCCCCGGCTACTTCGCGTTCGATCTGCGCGCGGGAGACTGTGCAACTGTCAGGGCGGACGCCCTGCTTCCGGGAAGCGAAGCGCCGCCGCTGCCCGAATCCGAAGCGCCGCGGGCGGCCGCCGTCCGGACATTAGGCGATGCCGCGCGCGCGGCCCTCGATCACTACCTCGTAAGGCGCGACGGATCGCTGACCGTCATAGCCGGGTATCCCTGGTTTCTTGACTGGGGGCGGGACACGCTGATCTGCCTGCGGGGTTCGATTGCGGCGGGACTTTACGAAGAAGCGCGCGGGATTCTCAATCAGTTCGCCCGATACGAAGAGGGCGGCACGCTCCCGAACATGGTTCGGGGCGACGACCGCACCAACCGCGACACGTCGGACGCCCCGCTGTGGTTCGTTGTCGCCTGCCGGGATCTGGCGCGCGCCCTGGGGACACACGACTGGCTCGATAGCAATTGCGGCGGCCGTTCGCTTCGGCAGGTCATCGTGTCGATCGCCGAGTCCAACATGGCGGGGACCGCCAACGGCGTAAGAATGGATCCCGAAAGCGGGTTGATCTTCAGTCCCGCGCACTTCACCTGGATGGACACGAATCATCCTGCCGGCACCGCGCGCGAAGGTTATCCGATTGAAATCCAGGCTCTATGGTGCGCCGCGCTCGATTTTCTTGCGGAGGCGGACCCCGGCGGCGGGTGGCAGGACAGGGCTGCAATGGTGCGGGACTCGATTGCGCGTTGCTTCCTCAACGGAAAACGGCGATATCTGTCGGATTGCCTGCACGCGACGCCGGGCACCGCTGCCGGTGCGGCCGTCCCCGATGACGCTCTGCGACCCAACCAGTTGCTGGCCATTACGCTGGGCGCCGTGGAGGACCGGGAGACCCGTCTGGCAATACTGTCGGCGTGCGAAGAATTGCTGACGCCCGGCGCCATTCGCAGTCTGGCCGACCGCGAAGTCGAGTACGAGTTGCCCATTCACGACGGTTACGGACGGTTGCTGAACGATCCGCGACGTCCGTACTGGGGTACCTACCGAGGCGACGAAAACGGCCGCCGCAAACCGGCCTATCACAACGGCACGGCCTGGACCTGGCTGTTTCCGTCTTACTGCGAGGCCATGTACATGACCGGCGGTGAAGCGTGCCGATCGACCGCCCTATCACTGCTGAGTTCGGCGGCCGACCTGATGTCCCAAGGATGCATCGGGCATCTGCCGGAAATCGTCGACGGCGACGCTCCGCATCTTCAGCGCGGCTGCGGCGCCCAGGCTTGGGGCGCGGGCGAACTCTACCGCGTCCTGGCGGCGCTTCAGCCTTAAGAGCGGCAATAATTGCGAGTTTTCTAAGAAACTCGAGCGCTCCATCAGGAAAAACCCGATGCCCATATCAGGAAAAACCTTACCCCAAAATAAGGGTAAAATCAGGTTGTATCCTCAAACCGACCGTGGTTGGATGTAGGAGGTGCTACCAATTTGCGGCGTTCTCCGGGAACATCGACTATGGCATGGCAACACAAGGAGAAGATTCTGCTGGTAGATGACGACCGGCACCTTGTGGCCGCTCTGGGCGATTACCTGCGCATGCAGGGGTATTCCGTCGTTACGGCGTCAAGCGGCGAGAGAGCGCTGAAGCTGCTCGAAGATACCGAACCGGATCTGATCGTCCTGGACATCGCGCTGCCCGGCATGGGTGGAATAGCGTTTCTCAGATTGCTGCGCGACGACCCGGTAAGGTGGCGTTATCCCGTGCTGGTATTCACCGCCAAGACGTACATGCAGGATTTCTTCGCTCACGTATCCGTGGACGGTTTTCTAGCAAAGCCCTGCAACGAGAGCGCGGTGCTGGCGAGGATCGATGAGATTATCAGGAGACACCGGCCGGAACACGAGCGCAGTGAATGGGGAACGATCAAAATCCTCTACGCCGAAGACGATACTCGGCTTGCCCGGGAGGTCGTGGAGATCTTCACTCGGGCCGGGCACCGGGTCAGAGTGATCGTGCGCGGCCCCGAGGTAATCAAGGCAGCTCTATCCGATATGCCGGATGTGGTTGTCATGAAGGAGATTCTGCCTGGCCTTAACGGAAGCGCCGTCGCTGCTGCTCTCAAGAACCTGCCGACAACCAAGTACGTACCGGTTGTGCTTTATGACGATACCATCCCCTTGCCGGGCAGCGTTCATCCCTTTGCTGCCGAACCGCCCAGACATGTGACCAGATTCGTTCACTCCACCAGCGGCAAACACATCCTGGCCGCGGCGGAGGACGCTTTCTTCCGTGCCCGGCGGACATCGGCGCCGGAACAAACCGGGGCCGTGGCGCAGCCGGACTCCTGACATACCGCTCGCAATGCCTCTGCCGGAACGGCGCGCGGAAGTGTGATCGGCAAACGGATACGGAATCAGTCCACGCGACATCCTGTCGCACCGCAACGCGAAAAAACGTCCCATCGGCCGCCGTGTTGGCCCGTATTCGGCGCCCCGCATTTCGTTATGGCGGCACTGGCATAATTGCTGCTACATTGCGCGCCGAAAAACAGGGCGGAGTATGCGCGGTTCGACCGCGCTGCGTGTTTGACCAGTCCTTAAGGGGAGGCATCGACTTATGTTGGAAGTCAAGAACGTCAGCAAGTCCTTCGGAACAATACAAGCCGTCAAGGGCGTGTCTTTCGAAGTCCGGAAGGGCGAGATTCTCGGTTTCCTTGGCCCGAACGGCGCGGGCAAGACCACGACAATGAGGATGATAACCGGATTTCTGCCCCCGACCTCGGGCACCGCAGTCGTCTGCGGGCATGACATCGTCTCCGACCCGGTTGCCGCCAAGAAGTGCATCGGTTACCTGCCCGAGAATGCGCCCGTTTACGCGGACATGACGGTAACCAATTTTCTGCTCTTCATCGCGGGGATTCGCGGCTTCCGCGGCAAGGCGCTCCGCGAAAAGGTCGAAGAGATAATCGAGAGCTGCTATCTGGATCGCGTCCGGCACCAGAGGGTTGACACGCTGTCAAAGGGTTACAAGCAGCGGGTCTGCTTCGCCCAGGCCGTCTTGCACGACCCGCGCGTACTTGTCATGGATGAACCGACTGACGGATTGGATCCAAACCAGAAGCATACCGTGCGGACCATGATCAGGGAGATGTCGCAGGAGAAAGCGATCATCATTTCCACGCACATTCTTGAAGAGGTGGATGCAATCTGCTCGCGGGCGATAATTATCAGCGAGGGCGGTATCGTCGCCAACGGCACTCCCGCCGAGCTGGAGGCAAGAACGCCCTCGGGCAGACTCGAGGATGTATTTCGCAAATTGACGCTGGGCACCGACGAAGAGATACACAGTCATCATTGATCGGTGTTGAGTTACCCGTCCGGCCGCGGCCGCGGCGGATTGAATCAGAAAGGGAATAAGCAATGGAGTCTATTCATAATACCGCGGGCATCTTCAAGCGCGAGTTGAAGTCGTACTTCGAATCGCCCGTCGCCTACGTATTCCTGGTCGTTTTTCTTCTGCTGATAGGATTTTTTACGTTCTCGGTGGCCCGTTACTACGAGGCGGGTCAGGCCGACATGCGCATTTTCTTCTTCTGGCATCCGTGGCTGTACCTGCTGCTGGTTCCTGCCGCTTCGATGCGGCTCTGGGCCGAAGAGCGCAGGTCAGGCACGATCGAGCTTCTTCTGACTTTGCCGGTCACACTGACGCAGACGATCGTCGGCAAGTTTCTTGCGGCATGGGTATTCCTCGGTCTGGCCGTGGGTCTGACCTTTCCGCTGGTAATAACTACGGCATATCTCGGCGACCCCGATTCCGGTGTCGTGGCGGGCGGCTACCTCGGATCGATCCTGCTGGCGGGCACCTATCTTTCGGTGGGCATGCTGACGTCCGCCGCGACGCGCAGCCAGGTCATCAGCTTCGTGCTGTCCGTGATTGTCTGCCTTTTCCTGCTGGTGGCCGGCTGGCCGCCGGTTACGGACATGCTGGTGCGCTGGGCCCCGGGCTGGATGGTCAGGGGCATTGCCTCCTTCAGCGTTATGCCTCACTACGAATCGATTCAGCGCGGCGTTCTGGATTTGCGTGACATCGGCTACTACATCTCCGTGATCGTCGTCATGCTGTTCGCCACGCATCTTACGCTGCAGAACAGGCAGTCGGCCTGAAGTATCGCGGATTATCTGAGAAATAATGAAACCTACGGACCTGGAGGAACAATGAAAAAATCCAACAAGCTGGCCAGGCTGAGCGGCGGTCTTGCCGGTCTGGGTGTGGTCGTCTGCATAGCGGTTGCGGTCAACGTCATTCTGGGCAATTTGAATCTTCGCAAGGATCTAACGGAGGAGAAGCTTTACGAATTGTCCGAAGGCACGCGGGAAATTCTGACCCGGCTCGAGCGGCCGGTTACTCTTAAGTTATTCTTCAACGGCGCAAGCCCGGAAGTGCCCGTGCAGCTCAAGCAGTTTGCCCAGAGGGTCGAGGATCTACTTGTGGAATATGAGATGGCCGCCGACGGCAACATCATAATCGAGAAGTACGATCCGGAACCGGATTCGGACGCCGAGGAATGGGCCCAGCAGTACGGCCTCAAAGGGCAGTCGCTCGGTCTGATGGGGCCGGTACTCTATCTCGGACTCGTTGCTTCCGCCGGCGACACCGAGGCAACGCTGCCGGTCCTGGATCCTAGAACGGAGAATCTGCTTGAGTACAACATTACCCGCATGATCAGCCGCCTGGCCAACCCGACCAAACCCATAATCGGAGTCATATCCGACCTGCCGGTCCTGGGCGCCCCCCGCCCGCCCTACCCCATGCCCAATCAGCCTGCTCCGGCGCCGGCATGGTTTGCATTTCAGGAACTCAAACAGGACTTCGAATTGCGCGAGCTCAAGCCCCCTCTGGAAGACATCGGAGAGGACGTCCACGCATTGATCGTAGTGCATCCCAAGGAGCTGGAGGACGGCACATTGTACGCGATCGATCAGTTTGTTCTGCGCGGCGGCAGCCTGATGGTGTTTCTCGACCCCCTATGCGTGACCGAGACCGAAACCCGGCCCACCCCTCAGATGCAGTTCGGGGGATTCTCGTCTCAGCTCGACACTCTCCTGAACGCCTGGGGCGTTTCTTTCGACAGCGGTAAGGTGGTAGCCGATCTCGGAGCTGTCTCCCGCCTGCGCAACGCTGATAACAGGGTCGAGGACAGCCCCGTCTGGTTGAGCCTGCGCCGCGCCAACTTTAACGCGGAAGACGTCCTGACCTCGAATATCGAGTCAATCATGATGCCTTACGCCGGGGCTTTTGAAGTCGAAGCCGAGGATAGCGTAGAAGTAACCTCCCTGGTGGCTTCGTCGGATCGGTCCGCGCTGATGGACGCCATGACCGTCCAGTTCGGCGGCGAGAGCATACGCCGAGGCTTCAAGAGCGGCATGAAGCCTCTCGACCTGGTTGTGCGACTGCACGGCAAACTGGCGACTGCTTTCCCCGACGGCAAGCCGTCCGCACCGGAAGATGACGGGGAGGAGAAAGAGGATACGGCGGGAGACGAAGAACAAACAGCCGAAGAGGGCCTTAAAGAAAGCGTCGACAAAAGCACGGTAGTTCTTTTCGGCGACGTCGACATGCTTTACGACCGCTTCTGCGTCGAGGCCATGAACTTCTTCGGCTTTACGGCGCACCAGCCCATGAACGACAACCTGTCGCTGCTCCTGAACGGCGTGGAGCAGATTGCCGGAAGCACTTCCCTGGTCTCGATCCGTACGAGGGGAAAAACCGAAAGGCCGTTTGAGGTGGTTCTCGCTCTGCAGCATGAGGCGCAGGAGAAATACATGGAGGAAGAAACGCGGCTGCAGCAGAGGCTGGAAGAGGCCCAGCGCAAGCTCAACGACCTGCAAGCCCAGAAGGACGACAAGCAACGCTACATCCTCAGTCCCAGGCAGCAGCAGGAGATAGACAACTTCCAGGAAGAGGTCCTGAGCACCAAGCGGCAACTGAAGCTCGTCAGGCGGAAACTGCGCAGGGACATCGAACTTCTGGGCATGAAGTTGAAGGTTATAAACATTATTCTGATGCCGGCTCTCGTTTCGATCGCCGGGGTCGGTTTTGGAGTCTACCGGTCGAGAAGAACGAAGGGCTAGAGCGGTCGGATATCGAAGCCGGGCAGGAGACGAACAAGACCGGATGGCGAGACTCGGAAGCGGTCGAACATCCACCTTTAAGGAGATAGCATACCAACGGAGGGACGGACTTACATGAAAGCCAGGAACCTGATCATTCTGATAGTCGTGGCGGTGCTGCTCTGCGGCTGGGCCTATCTTTCGTCCTCGCGCAAGAAGCGCCGGACCGAAGCGCCCGCCGATATCGGCAAGCCGCTGCTGGCCGAGCTGCAGGACACGGAAAGGCTCAACAGCATAGCCGCTATTGAATTTGTCACGGCGCAGAGCACCGTAACAGTGAGCAAGGTCGAAGGCAAATGGGTATCCCCGGCCAGGTATAATTACCCTTTGCAGTTTGAGAGCGTGCGCGACTTTCTGCGCAAGCTCGCCGAGCTGAAGACAGGCCAACCCCTGGCCGGCGGGCTGCAACAGATGGAGGCTCTCAACCTGCTTTCGCCCGCGGGCGCCACGCCCGCCGAAGCGGATAAGACCGGGACGCTTGTAAACCTTAGAAAGGAAACCGGCGAGACCGTATCGTCACTTGTTGTCGGCAAGGAGCACAGCCGCCAGGCTCCGCAGGAATCTCCTTACGGAAGGGGTTTCGGGGCATATCCGGACGGGCGGTTCGTCGCGGCCGGCGGCAAGACCTGCCTGGTCAAGGAGACCTTTTCCGACATCCCGAAGGACGGCAAGTCGTGGCTCGACACGCAAATAGCCAACGTTCCCGCCTCCGAGATGGTGAAGCTTACGGTTACGGATGCGCAAGGACAGAGCATTACGCTGGTCCGCGAGGAAGGCGGCAGCGACATGGCGCTTGCGGACCTCGCCTCAGGCGAAGAGATGAACAAGATAACGGTTTCCGGCCTGGCCGGAGTGTTTGGATGGCTGAATTTCGAGGATGTGACCGATCCGGCCTTGGGCGACGATGAACTCGGTTTCGACAGCCCGATTACTCTGAAGGCCGAAACAAAACAGGGCAAGATCTACACCATGACTCTCGGATCGGGGCCTGCGGAAACGGCCAGCCGTTACGCCAGGTTCAAGGCCGATTTCAGTCCGCCTGAGCCCAAACCGGAAAAAGCAACCGATGTAGCGTCGGACGACGGAGAAGACAGCAAAGCCGCGGACGCCGAGGAATCCGTGCAAGACACCGAGGCTGCGTCAGTGGAAAAAGCGCAGGAGGAACAGAAGAAACTGGCCGGTGAGGTAAAAGACTTCAACGACGAGGTCGGCGGATGGACCTACGTGATAGCAAGTCACGAGATCAAGGATGTAACCGCGGACCGTGAACATTTCTTGAAAAAAGAAGAGAAAGTGGAAGACGAGGAGCGAGAGGCGGCCGGCGGTGAAGCGGATTCGGAGATCGAAACCGAACCGGAACCTGAGTCCGCAAATGTAGAGGCTTTGCCCGCGGCGGTCGAACCGCAGTCGGATCCGGCGCCGTCGTCTTCAACCGACACCGAACCTTCAGCTCAAGGGGATTCCGAACCAAAGCCCGCCCTTGAAGCCGCGGCTGAACCGGCGCCCGAAAACAAGTAACGGCGATTCGGGCACACAATCCGCGGCTTCCGGGAGCCGGCAGGAAGAGTCAAGGCAAGCTGAGTTCTAACCTGCGTAGTCCGGTGCGTTGCCCGGCTTCCACTTGATGTTGCAGCCGATGCCGGGCTTCTGCTCGGGATTGACGGGTCGGTCGCTCAAAACCGCATCGATCGCCGCGCGCAGGTCCCCTCCCGTTACCGGGATACCGTTACCGGGGCGACTGTCGTCCAGTTGCCCACGGTATACAAGTTTTCTGCCGGCATCGAAGAGAAATATGTCCGGAGTGCAGGCGGCAGTATAAGCCTTGGCGGTTTCCTGTGATTCGTCATAGCACAGCGGGAAGGCAAAACCCTGTTCCTGGGCGAATTGCCTGAGGCTTTGCGGGGCGTCATCGGGATAGTCAGCTACGTCGTTCGAGCTGATACCGACGATGCCGACATCCCTGGCTGAGTAATCGGCGCCCAGCCGCGCCAGCTCGTTCTGCACATGTTTGACGTAGGGACAGTGCCTGCAGACAAACATAACCACAAGGGCCTTCTTGCCGCTGAAGTTGCCGAGCGACACCGTCTGTTCGCTTACAACGTCGGGCAGTGAGAACTCGGGGGCATCGGTGCCCAGCGGCAGCATTGTCGAAGGGGTCAGGGCCATTAGATCCTCCTTTCAAAACTCCGGCAGCGCAGAAGCAGTTCGGCGCTCCGTGTTCGCTTCAGAATCACAGCTTGTCTGATTGTCCTGAGTCGGGCAAGGAATTTTCAATGACAAAAGCACAACGGCATGATTCCCCGGAAGCGGTCCGCCTGCGATGTCCGTTCGGCAGCTACCGGAGCCTGGCGACAGCCTCCTCGATGAACCCCCACCCTCCCTTGTTAAGCAGGATTTCATTTATCTCCAGGATGACTACCTCGGCTCCGGCAAGGCGGTCTCGCTCTTCCGGCGGAAGCTCTGCGAGGGGCCCGACCTCGGCCCCGGGGTGATCGGCCGCGTAGTCCGTGAATTCTTCCGGCGGATACGAATACAGCCGCTTGTTGTAGTAGAGCAGATCTACGTTTCTGCTCAGACGAGCGTAGCGAATCGAATCAACAACGGTGAAAGAAAAGCTGTCGCCCACCACAAGAAAGTCGGGGCGTTCGGCCGGCGGAACGGCCTCCACCATAACTTCGGGATAAGGGATCGGAGGCGAACGGGTCTTGTCGAACCAAAGTAAATTCATAAGGAGCTCGAGGTCGTTGTCCGACCCCAGCGCCGGAAGATAGCGCACCGATTTGACTTCCGGCACCGGGACGCTGAGAAGACCTGAAGCGTTGATGCACTGCACCGCTCGGCGAACCGCCAGCAGGCTTCCGTAGTAGTTCCAGTGAGTTCCCTGGGGCGCGAAAAGAACATCCGAACCCCGTTTCAGGTCCTTGAACAATGCGTGCGCATCGACGTACCTTACTCCCGCTTCGTCCAGGCGGGTCAGAAGCTCCTGCCGTATTGTCCTGTGTCGCCGGCCGGCGCACTGTTCGCGCAGCGGCGCGGGAAGATATTCGGGGTAGATTTCCACCTTGCTCGGGCTGATAACCAGCAGAAAGACGACACCGCGCTTCTGAAGTGCGTCTTGAAGCTGCCTGATTCTCCCGGCGTAACGCTTAAGATCGCCACCCGGCAGCGCGGGGTTCTTGATGAAGTAATCGATATATGCCTGCTCATAAAGCCAGTTGTCCCTGCCGACAACGATCTGCGTTCCGCGACGTCCGCGGATTTTGCCGAAAAGAGAATAATCTATCTGGTTTGAAAGTTTTACGAAGTAACCGCGGAAGCCGATCTTTACGCCGAGGCGAGCCTCGAAGTCCGCGGCAAACTTTCCGCTGAACCAGTTGCCCGCGCTCAGAGGGGTCTTTGCGCCGCGGGTTTCCACACCGACAAGAACCGGTTCCGGCAGGAACTTGACGGCCTTCTGCAACATGGGCAGAGCAAGCATCGCAACGAACATGGCGTTGAGGGTCTTCTTCATCAGAACCTGAAATAGATAAACGGGTTGAAGCTTCCGTTGGCCAGGGCCATCACGCTCAGGAAAAGCAGCGCACAGGATACTGCGAACCGGAGCATTAAACCTCTTAGACCGGAGGCTGAAGGCAGCAGCGTTGCGCCGCAACGTTCGCGAAGCAGCGGCCCGAAACTGAACAGGATCGCCGCGAGGAGCACGGCGGCGGACTGCCGGTCGACCAGCGATGCGCACGTTATCCGGACGGAATCTGAACTTAGCCCGAACATCCGCCCGAAATACGGCGCCGCGTGAGAGAGGTCCGGGGACCTGAAAAGAACCCATCCGAGGGTCACGAATAAGAACGTGAGGGGAACGGCGATGAAGTCCGGCAACAGCCGCCTGCGCCTCAATCCCGCCAGTTTGTCGATTGTCAGAAACAATCCGTGGTAACATCCCCATATCACAAACGTCCACGAGGCGCCGTGCCACAGGCCCGACAGGAAGAAGACGATCCAAAGGTTTAGCAAACTTCTGCCCTTTCCGCGCCGGTTCCCTCCCAGCGGGATATAAAGGTATTCCTTCATCCAGTTGGAAAGCGATATATGCCAGCGGCGCCAGAACTCCGTAAAACTGCGCGAGATGTACGGCGCATTGAAGTTCTCCAGGAAGTCGAAACCCAGCATTCTTCCAAGGCCGATGGCCATGTCGGAGTAGCCGGAAAAATCAAAGTAAATCTGAAACGAGTAGCACAACGCTCCCAGCCACGCGGCGGAAGCGGACACGATCGCGACGGGCGCATTGAACGTGGCGTCGGCGATCTCGCCGAGAGCATTGGCGATGAGCACCTTCTTTCCAAGCCCGAGACAGAACCGCCCGATGCCGCTGAACATTTTGTCTTCGGTACACTTTCTCGAGAGCAACTGGTCGGCAACGTCGTGGTAACGCACAATGGGACCGGCGATAAGCTGGGGAAAAAGGCAGACGTACAGCAGGTAAACGCGCAGCGAGCGCGCAGGTTCGACGGTGCCGCGATAGACATCCACAAGATAGCTGAGCTTCTGAAAGGTGAAGAATGATATCCCGATCGGCAACGCCACTCTTGTCCAGGAGATCGGTTCCGCACCGATGTGTTCCAGCAGGCCGTTGAACTGTCCGACGAAGAAGTTCATGTATTTGCAGTAGAGCAGGACGGACAGGTTCAGCACGATCCCGCAGGCCAGCCATAGGCGCGCCGTGCGAGCGTTGCAGGACTCGCGCATGCGGCGGCTTATCACGAAATCGAACCAGGCGGACGCAACCAGGACAAAAACAAAACGGGGCGCTCCCCACGCGTAGAAAAAAAGACTCGCTGCCAGGGCAACCAGGTTACGGTATCTGGAGGGCGCGCAAGCGTAGACAATCAGCACGACCGGCAGAAAGACACACAGGAATACAAGTGAACTGAAAACCATCTCGGAATGCTCTATAGCATACTCGCCTGATCCATTCATCAAAATCTACTGCAAATGCGTATCTCACGTCAGATGAAGGACTTCTTGCCGAATGCCGACATCGACGTGCCTCGGCACGTCCTTGCCCGGCATTCACCAATAAGCCCCTCATCTGACGCAAGCTACTCATTTTCGTGACGAAGTTGATGAATAGATCAGGCTTGCCGCCCGCGGACTATCTCAACAACCTTCGCACATCTTCGACAATGAGATACAGAGACGGCACAAGGGCCAGAGTAATCAGCGTCGCGAATAGCAGGCCGTAACCGAGAGAAATGGCCATGGGGATCATGAAGCGTGCCTGGCGCGAGGTCTCGAAGATCATCGGAGCCAGTCCGCCAAACGTTGTCAGAGTAGTCAGCATAATCGGCCGGAACCTTCTCGTGCCTGCGGCCAATATGGCGTCATGCGCCGACTGCCCGTCGCGGCGGCCGCGATTCGCGAAGTCGATCAGCACCAGTGAGTCGTTTACAACCACGCCCGCCAGGGCAACCATACCCATCAGGCTGATCGTGCTCAGATTGAAGCCCATAACCAGATGGCCGATCACGGCCCCGACTATTCCAAAGGGGATGCTGACCATTATAATCAGGGGCTGCACATAGCTCTTGAAAGGGATGGCCAGCAGCGCGTAGATCGCGAACAGCGCCAGCGTAAACCCGGTCTTCAGCGAAGCCATGCTCTCCCTGAAGTCGGCCTGCCGCCCTTCGAAACTGAAGGCCAGCCCCTGGTACTTGCGTCGCAGGCCGGGAATAATCGTATCCTTGACGGCGTCGAGAATACGTTCCGATTCGCGCGGGGGATTGACGTTGGCCGTAACCGTAACCGTGCGCCGCCCGTTACGGCGATCTATCGAAGTGTAGGCGCGTCCCCGCTCGGCGGTCGCCACTTCGCGCAGCGGCACGTCCGTTCCCGCCGGCGTGCGTATCAGGAGTTCTTCCAGGTCGTATTCCGATACGCGCTGACTTTCCGGCAGGCGGACCTTGACCTTGATCTCATCCCTGCCTCTCTGCTGACGCAAGGCCTCAACGCCGTAGAAAGCGCCTCTTACCTGGCGGGCAACGTCGGCAGCCGTCAACCCCAGAGCCATGCCTTCCGCGCGCATCCGGAAATCGAACTGCGGCTTACCCGGGGAGAAACCGTCGTCGATATCTTCAACCACGGGAAAGTCCTCCAGTTCGCGGGCCAGTTCGGCCCCTGCCTTGTCGAGCGTATCGCTGTCGGCGTGGGCCAGTTCCACTGTCAGCGACGCCCCGCTGCCCGGCCCGCCGCGGTCGGCCTGGAACTGCAGTGCCTCAAGCCCCGTAATGGCGCCGACCTTCCGCCGCCAGAGCTCCGTGAACTGTTTCGTGCCGATCGGTCGGATGTCCGGTTTGGTGAGGAACACCTGGACTTCCACAACGTGCCCGCCGCTGACGCCGCGGAAGGCGACACCGATTTGCGAGAAGATGCCTTCCACCAGCCTGTCCCCGCCGTTTGCGGCGGCAACCTGGCGTGCGGCGGACGCGAGCCTGTCGCGGATGCGCTCAGTTTCCTTAACCGGTGTGCCGTAGGGCAGGACCGCCGTTACAACCGAGTAGTCGGCTTCGACACGCGGCATGGTCTCGATGCCCATACGCTTGCCGGCCACGTACCCGATGGTCAGAATCAGTATTGCCAGGGCCGCGGCAACCGTCAGGTAGCGGTGCGACAATACAAACCTCAGAAACGGCCGATACCTTGTCCGGACGATGTGCGAAAACCAGCGACTGAACACCTGTTGCCGCTTATGCAGCCACTCCGTTGCGCGATTCTCCCGGCGGCGACGCGCGTGCCCGAGATGCGACGGCAAAACATAAAGGCATTCAAAAAGCGATATCATGAACACGGCCACCACGACCGCCGGGATGACGCTCCATATCTTGCCGATCACGCCGGGCACGAAGAAGAGCGGTAAGAAAGTCACCACGTTGGTCAAGACGCTGAAAGTGACCGGTACCGCAACTTCGCGCGCGCCCAGCACCGCCGCCTTCAGCAGGGGCTCCCCGCGCTGGCGATACTCGTAGACGTTTTCCCCGACAATGATGGCATCGTCGACCACGATTCCCAGAGCAATAAGAAAAGCGAACATTGATATCATGTTGATCGATATGCCGAATACCGGCAGGACAAGCAGACCGCCCAGGAACGAAATGGGAATGCCCATCATCACCCAGAAGGCCAGTCGCGCTTCCAGGAAAAGACCGAGCAGAAACAGCACCAGGACAAGACCGATCGTACCGTTGCGCAATAGGAGGTGGGCTCGCTGGCGATAGATATCCGACCAGTCCCTGAGCACGGCAACGGACAACCCCGGCGGCATCTCGGTCTTGAAAGTCCCAACGCGGCGCAGGGCCGCATCCGCCACCTGTATGGGAGTCTGGGCGCCCACGCGGTAGACCTGGATCATGACCGCCGGCTTGCCGTTATAGGCAGCATAATAATCCACATCTTCGAATCCGTCGTCAATCCCGGCTATATCGCGCAGGTATACCGGAGTGCCGCCCGTCGCCCCGACAATCGGAATGTCTCTGAACTGGTATCCGTAGTCCCGGCGGTCCATGACCCGCAAGAGAATTTCTCCGCCGCCCGTCTTGATGCCGCCGCCCGGCAGTTCCAGCGCGGAGCGGCCGATGACCTGCGCCACGCCTTCAAGAGTCAGGTTGTACTGACGCAGGTTTTCCCGCGAGACGGAAACGCATATCTCCAGGGGACGGGTCCCCTCAAGCTCAACCTGCGTAATATCCGGATCCTGGAGCAGAAGGTCGCGAAGCTGTTCGGCAACTCCGCGCAGCACGGCCTCGGGCTGGTCGCCGTAAAGCGCCAGCGAGATCACTTCGCGTTTGCGGCTGACCAGCACGATGCTCGGCTCCTCGGCTTCTTCCGGGAAAGTTGTAATCCGGTCGACTTCCTGACGTACCTCCTGGTATACTTTCTGTCCGTCGGCGCCGAGCAGGAGATCGATATTGACCACACCGATGCCCTCGCGCGATGACGATGTTACTTCGTCTACGCCGTCGAGGCCGCGCACCGCTTCCTCAATTGCCAGCACGATGCCCTGTTCCACTTCCTCGGGTCCGGCCCCGGGGTAAGGAACGCTGACCGACACGCGATCCAGTTCAAAGTCGGGAAAGACTTCCTGCTTCATTCTAACGACGGAAACGAAACCGCCGCACAGCAGGACCGCCATAACCAGGTTGGCGGCTACCGAGTTGCGGGCCATCCAACCGATCCAGTCTCGCCCGCCGTTCAGTTCCTTGTCGCTTGTCACGCGGCGCACCCTTTCCTTGCACTCACGCCGGATCTTCGCCGCTGCCCGGCCGGGGTGACTCTTCTTCACGAAGCAGCATGCCCGGAACCGGTGTGCCCAGGGGAGTGACAATCAGTTTCTCTCCTTCGCGCAGGCCGTCCCGTACCAGTACACGTTCCTGTCCGCGCCAGATGATCTCGACCCGCCTCAGCTCGAGGCGGCTCTCGCCGTTGAGCAGCCAGATCGTATCGCCGTCATGCAGCGCCGGCCCCGGGATGCTGAAAACGTCCTGAAGCTCCGGACCTTCGATAGTTACGCTTACGAAAGCCCCAAGCAAGAGCGGCGACTGCGACGCCCGCGCTTCCGGCGAATCGAGCGGGCTTCCGACGGAGACCAGCACGCGCGCAAGGCGTCCCTGTTCCTCGATATCAGGCAGACGCCGGATTACTTCGCCCTTCCATTGGCCGACCGCCTCGACGCCTCCTGCCGGACGAACCGACGCGGCCGCGCCGGGATTGCCCGCCTCCGGCAAGGCGACCCAGCGCAGCCGATCCACAGGCAGAGTTACAAGCACCCAGTACTCGTCTGTTCCCGCCAGTTCCGCCAGAGCGGTCTGAACCGAGACCTGGCTTCCGAGATTCACATAACGTGCTCGCACAACGGCATTGAAGGGTGCATATACGGCGGTCCGCTCCAGGTTGACACGGGCCTGGTCCGACGATGCTTTGGCGGCGGCAAGTGTCGCGGACGCATCCTTGAGCTGCGGCCGGCGCAGCGTAAGCTCCATGTCCAGCTTATTGGTGCCGCCGTCTATTCCTGCCAGGGACCACTCATGCCGCGCGATGTCCTGTTGCCCCATTTCTATGCTGTAGGCCGCCTCCGCGCGCGCGACTTCGGAGCTGCGAACATGGAACGTAATACGGTAATCCGCCGGATCCAGACGCAGGACCAGCTCGCCCTCTTTGAACCTTCCGCCGGGAAGAAAACGCGGGCTGATTTCCACTACCTCGGATGCAACCCGCGACTGCAGCGTTACTTCGCGCGACGGCATAACCGTGCCGGCCGCCTCGATGGCTACACGTTCCGACGTGCGAACCAGGGGCATCGTCCGCACCATGAACGCGCGTTCCGTGGACGGGCGCCGCCGGGGTCTCGGTTTTGTCTTGATCAACCAGACAGCACCGCCCAGCGCCAGGACTATGACCAGTGAGGGCAGAACGTTAAAGACGGTCTTGCCGCGGCGGGTCCGGCCCGGCCCGGCGGATACCTTGCCTGTATTGTCTGTCATCTCTCCTCCATCATCCATGATCCGCCCAACGCCCGGTAAAGGGCGATACGCAGGCTCAGCCGCTCGCGCCTCGCCTGCAGTACCAGCCGCTCGAGATTCTGGGCCGATGCCGTTGCCAGAAGTACGCGCAGGTAATCCCCGCGTCCCTTACGGTATTGCCGATGCGCTTCGTCGAGCGCTTTTTCGGCGTAGCGCAACTGCGCCTCCAGGGCTGCCAGATGCTCTTGCTGGCGATCTTCCTGAACCAAAGCGTCCTCGACTTCGCGGACCGCGGTCAGCACGGCCTGTCCATACTGGGCGAGGCGTTCGTCCCTCAAGGCCGCCGTGCGATCGACCTCGGCGCGGCGGCGCCGTCCGTCAACTACCGGCGCCGTCAAGCCCGCCGCGAGGTTCACAAGCCAGTTGTCAAATACAGTATTCAGTTCGTCTGCACGATAGGAGGCGGAGCCGGTGATGCGAATGGCCGGCAGGCGTTCGGCCCTGGCCGCAGCCACCTCCCAACCGGCCGACTCAAGCCTGCGCCAGGCCGCCCGCACGTCAGGACGCCTGGCCAGCAGGTCGGCCGGCAGGCCCGGCGACGGGGCATCGGGCATATCCGGCAATACCCCTTGCATGATGTCCAGGTCCGTGCGCGGCGGTTTGCCGAGCAGGACAGCCAGCGCGTGCCGACTTACTTCCAGGGACCCCTCGGCAAGCGGAACAAGCGCTTCCGCCGCCGCCGCAACCTGCTCCTGCTGGTAGACATCCAGCGCCGTGGCCAGACCCTTGCGGCGCCTGAGCTCTATCAATTCCAACTGCGCCCGGTTGGTCTCGATCTGCCGGTGCAGAAGATCGAGTTGGGCCCGCTGCTCTATCACCCGCAGCCAACGGTCAGCCGTTTGTGCCGCCAGGCTCATGGCGGCTGCCGCCATGTCGTCGCGCGATGCGCCCGCAAGCTCCAGCGCGGAACGCCGCCCCGAGCGCACACGCCCCCAAAGATCAAGCTCATAACTCGCTGCAAGCCCCAGCGAGTAGTCCTCGACCGTATGCGTACTGTCGCCGTCCGCCCTTTCCGATGCGCCGCCGGCCTCCTGCCGGCTGCGCGTGACTCCCGCCCCGGAAGTCAGAGAAACCTCCGGCACGAGCACCGCCCCGGCTTTGCGGGCTACCGCCGCCGCCTGCTTGAAACGCGCCTCCGCCGCGGCCAGCGTCAGGTTACCGGCAAGGCAATCCCTTATCAGCCGTGAGAGCTCCTCGCTGCCGAAATCCTCCCACCAGCGGTTGGGATGCTCAGCATCTTCGCCGGCTTCCCTTCCAAACTCGGGCGGTAAGAATTGATCCGAAACACCGTCCGACGCCGGCTTCAAGGAAAGACATGAACAGCACGCCGAAGCAAGCACAAGGACCGCTGCCGCTGCCGTCGCCGCATGCATCCGCCGGCTGTCGCCGGCTATTCGTTCCGCCATGCGCATCGAACCTTTGCTCCTCATGGAAAAAAATACCTTCGCGAATCATGCCTCTTTGCGCGTACCGCGCGCCACAAAAAAACGCTTCCGAGCCGAAAGACTCAAGCAGCCGTGGAGACACGTCGCCTGTACAGACTCGGTGAGACACTTGAGACATATGCGTCCGATTGAATCATGTTTTCTAACCGGCAAAGGCCCATCGAAGCCGAACCGAGACGGATGGCACGTTCGTTGCTGACTCTTTGAAGAAACCTGCACGCGTTGACACAACAAATGAAGAAAGGGGTATTGAATGAAGAGGTTTGTTTCACTCGGTTGGACGGCCCTCCTGGCCGTGTTTTTGCTTGGCGCCGGTTCTGCAGTTGCCTGTGCAACCTGCGGTTGCGGCGGCGGCCGTCATGGAAATGACGAAGCCCCCGCGTGCCGACCTGCATGCGACAAGCCTTGCTGTGCCGGCAAAACGTCCGAAGCCGAGGGCAGTTGCCCGAGGCTGGCGTCAAAAGCCTGCAAAATGAAGTGTGATAAGCCCTGCCCGGCGGCGGAAGAGAGGGAAGCCGCATTGAATACGGCAAGCCTGAAGAAACTGCTGTCCTCGGATGCAGAGGTCACGTTGCTGGACGCTCGCTCCGGCAAGTGGGATGACGGGCGAAGAATCCCCGGCGCCGAGCAGCTCGACGCATCGGCATCCGAGGAAGAAGTGCGGAAAATGTTGCCTGCCAAGGATTCCCTGGTTGTCACCTACTGCGCGAACACCAAGTGCAACGCCGGCCCGAAGCTCGCGGCCCGGTTAAAGGAACTCGGCTACAAGAACGTAATCGAATATGCGGCTGGTATAGAAGGCTGGACGTCTGAAGGAAACGAAATCGTCAAGGCTGACTGAAGATACTCATGACTCATGGAGCTTACTGGTAGGCATCCACTGACACACATACTCCACCCAAACCGGGCGCTCAGCGCACGGGCGCCCACCTACCAGAACCGCTCGGGGCGGATGGGGTTAATCCCCCATCCGCCTCGGCATTTACGGGCCGGGCACGCCATTGTCCCCGGTTTGTGCTGCGGCAGCCTGACGCCTCAGAAAATCATGGTGCGGCCCTCCCGCATCTGTTAGCTTGAGGTTTGTGCGGCAAAAGGACGGTGTGCCTCATGAATAATGGTGTCAGGGGCGGGACGGCGCTGGTTACGGGGGCGGCAAAACGCATCGGTCGGGCGATCGCGCTGTGCCTCGCGAAAGAAGGGGTGCGCGTCGTTGCACATTACGCTTCTTCCAAGGCCGAGGCGGCCGGCCTGGTCGACGAACTACGGGCGGAGGGCGTTGAAGCCTGGATGGTCGGCGCCGACCTGGCGGACCCGGCACAGGCCGAAGATCTTATGGAGAAGGCGGAGGCTGCAGCCGGATCGGTCGACATCATCGTCAACAATGCAGCCGTATTCCCGGCGGGAACGCTCGATGAGCTTGAAGCCGAAGAGCTCTTCCGCAACATACGGATCAACGCCTTGGCGCCTTTTCAGATCGGGCGCGAGTTGTTCCGCCGCGGACACGCGGGGGCAATCGTCAACCTGCTGGACGCCAGGATCAACGACTATGACAGCAAGCATGTTGCATATCACCTCAGCAAACGCATGCTGTTCTCGCTGACGCGCATGATGGCTCGGGAATTCGCCCCCACCGTACGCGTCAATGCGGTTGCGCCCGGCTTGATACTGCCGCCGCCCGGCGAGGATGATTCGTACCTGCGGAAAATGGCTTCAACCAACCCGCTTGGACGCTGGGGATCTCCGCAACAGATTGCCGAAGCGGTACTTTTCCTTCTGAAGAACGACTTTGTCACCGGTCAGATTATCTTTGTAGACGGCGGACGGCACATGAAGGGCAATTTCTACTCGTGTCAGGACTGAATCTCCGATATAAACGCTGATATAATGATTGCGCCGCGTGTACCGTCGCCTCAATCAGCCGTGCGAAAGAAACCATGAAAGCCGGCACCCGGAAAGAACGCCGCCGTTTCATCCGCCATCCGTCGGCCATACCCATCAAATGCTACCCGGAAGGACATGTCCGGGAGAGTGATAACATTTTGCGCGATATCAGTCATGGAGGGCTGTCGTTCGCCAGTGGAGAGAGTTTCGAGCCTGGAGATGTGTTGAAGGTGGTGTTTCCGTCACTGCGCAATACCCCCGCCTTGCACGGCCAGGTCGTCTGGACGCTGCCTATTTCCGAGCAGGGCGACAAGCGTTATGTCGAAGGAATGCGTTTTCTGGACGAAGACACATACCTGCGGGCGCGCATCGTCGAGGAAATCTGCCATATCGAAGCCTATCGCGAGAACCAGCTCAAGCTGCACGGACGCAAGCTGACCGGGCGTGAAGCCGCGACGGAATGGATACAACGATTTGCCCGCAAGTTTCCGCGGTAATTCAGGAAAGAAAGGATGCCGGCATGTCTACGGAACAGACCGCACCTTCTTACGGCCCCACGAATCCCTCCCCCGCGGAAGCCGCCGCCTCTCCGATCAGGCGCTTCGGATCGGTTGTCGGACTCGATCGGGACAAGGAAGCCTATTATCGCGAGCTGCATGCCGCGGTCTGGCCGCAAGTGCTTGAGCGCCTGCAGCGATCGAACATCAGGAACTACTCGATCTACGTGGCGGAACTGGGAGGCAAGCGCTACCTCTTCAGCTACTTCGAGTACATCGGTTGCGACTTTGAAGCGGATTCCCGCGCGATCGCTGAAGACCCCGAGACACAGCGCTGGTGGAAAGAGTGCGAGCCATGCCAGATTCGGCTCCCCTCAAGCAAACCAGGGGTTCAGTGGAGCGACTTGGAAATGGTCTTCTTTGCCTCGCTGGCGTAACACAGCGTTCACTTCGCGCGATTCAGACACTTCGGCAGAAAGATAGTAAAGGTACTGCCCTTGCCGACTTCGCTTTGGACTTCGACACGCCCGTGGTGGGCAAGCGCAATACGTTTGACGATAGCCAAGCCCAGGCCCGTGCCGCCCAACGTGCGGCTGCGAGCCTTGTCCACCCTGTAGAATCTCTCAAAAATGCGGTCCAGGTGCTTACGCGGGATGCCCGGTCCCTCGTCCGCGACGGCAATTATAACATACCCTTCGACATCATCGGCCGCAACCCTCACAATGGTATTCTCGTCGCTGTACTTGACGGCATTATCCACCAGGTTCGTAACGGCATGTTCCAGCAATTCCCGGTCGAAATGAGCCTGCAGGTCCGTGTCGCAGTGAAGTTGCAGCCCGATCTTTCTGGTCTGCGCGGCGGATTCACAGGCCCGTGCGGCGCTCTCCAGGACAGGCAGGACGCGCGCGGACCTGACATCCAGCGCTCCGCCGTCGTCAGCGTGCTCGATGCTCGAAAGTACGAGCAGATCTTCCACGATCGACTGCAGCCGGTTGGCCTGGCGCGCGATGATCTTGAGAAACCGGTCCAGATCCTCGCCGTTCTTTGCGGCGCCGTCCAGAAGCGTCTCGGCAAAGCCCTTAATGGAAGTGATCGGCGTTTTCAGTTCGTGAGACACGTTCGCTACGAAGTCGCGCCGCACGGTCTCGAGCCTTCTGAGCCGCGTTATATCGTTTAGCACCAGGACGGCGCCGAGGCGCTGTCCCGCCGCGTCGCGCAATACGGCGCCATGCACCTGGAGCCAGCGGTCGCCGTCCGGCACCCGAATCGTATCCTCAACCGGTTCGCCGCTTTCCAGAGCCCTTTCTACAACAGCTTGCAGATCGGCGTGACGCGCCACCTCGAACAGCGGCCGACCGTCAACCGCATCTGCTTCCAGGTTCAGCAGTCCGGCCGCTGAACTGTTCATACGCATGATCCGCTGTTCCTGGTCCACCGCCACGACGCCTTCGACCATACACGAGAAGAGAGCGGATTGTTCGTCGCGTTGCTCGGTAATGGTACGGATGCGGGCGCTCAGGTCTTCCGCCATGCGGTTCAGACTTGCTCCCAACTCGTCGATCTCGCCGATACCGCACACCGGAATTCTGCCGTCCAGGCGTCCCTCTGCAAAAGCCTGTGCGGTCTTCCTCATCGCGACCAGCGGTTTGCCGATCCTGCGGGCGGTCAGGATGCTGATCCCGCCTCCCAGCAGAGCTACGACCAGGCCCGCCAGAAGAATCCGGCGCCGTACCCCTTCGACGGCACGATCGACTTCCTCCATGGAAAGCGACATCCTGATTACCGCCGCGGTCCGACCGGCGTCCTCGATCGGCGCCGCGACGTACATCATGCGCTGCCGCAAGGTGTCGCTGAAACGGGTGTAAACGCCCGTCTTCCCCATGAAGGCTTCTCTTATCTCGGGCCGGTCGGAATGGTCGTCCATTGTTTCGGGCAGCGCCGCGGAATCGCCGAGCACAACTCCGCTCGAATCGATTACCGTAATGCGGCAGCCCGAGGCGCGTCCAAGCTGCTTGCACAGCGCGTCGCAGTTTTCCGGATCGAGCGAGGGCAGCAGTGCCGCGAACTGCTCCCTTCCCACACGAGCGACCGCCTCCAGCATCTCTCGCGTATTGCGGTAATGGAAATCGCGTAGACGGACAACCGCGTAGGTCGCGGCGGCACCGATTGCCAGCACGACCGCCAGCAGTAGCGGAAGATAAATCTGCCATGTCAACCAGCTTCGCTTCATCATTCGCTGTCTCTGAACCGGTAACCGATGCCGCGCACGGTCTCGATGCAGGACGCGGCGCGTCCGAGCTTCTTTCTGAGACCAACTATCTGCACGTCCACGGATCGATCGGTCACCGGGTAATTCTCCCCGCGCACCGCGTCCACGATCTGGTAACGCGTGAATACCCATCCGGGCCGCTGGGCCAGGAAGCGCAGAACCTCGAACTCGGTGAAGGTGAGATCGACACGCTTCCCTTTGACCTGCACCTCACGCCGGCCCGGATCGATCCTCAGGCCCCCTATTTCCACCACCGCCTGGTTGTCCGCGGCCGCGCGCGAACCGCGCCGCAGGACGGCCTTGACACGCGCAACCAGCTCCCGCGGCCGAAACGGCTTCGAGACATAGTCGTCGGCCCCCAGCTCCAGGCCCGTCACGACATCCGCTTCCTCTCCCTTGGCGGTAACCATGACCACCGGGATGTTGCGCGTCCGAACGTCTTCCTTCAGCCGACGGCAGACATCCAGTCCGCCGATACCGGGAAGCATCAGGTCCAGGAGAATCATGTTCGGTGGGTCGGCCTGCACACGCTGCAGCGCCTTGTCCCCGGATGCGACTTTGTCCACCTTGTATCCTTCCAGCTCAAGATTGTACGAAAGCAGTTCCTGAATGTCCTCGTCATCCTCGACGATCAGAATCCGTTGCGCTTTTGCCATGATTTGGTCCTCGCTCAGACTGCGTTTCCTGAAATTCTTCCGCCTTGTGCCGTACTATTTCGCCGCCGATCATGTAGATAACGTCTTCGGCGATATTGGTGGCGTGATCGGCGATCCTTTCGAGCGAGCGCGACACTCCCAGCAGGTGCACCAGGCATTCGACTTCCTCGTGAGACTTGCGCAGCGCGGCCTTGATCGTTTCGTACATTTCCCTGTTCATGGCGTCCACCTCGTCGTCGGCGGCGCACACCGCGCGAGCCTGCTCGATATTCCAGTTGACGAGGGCGTCAAGACTGTTCCTGAGCATTGCCAGCACTTTGTCGCACATGCCTCTGAAATCGATCCTTTCCGCCGCGGTCTCGCAGCACGACAGCCAGACAGCCCGCTCGGCAATGTTCACCGCGAGGTCGCCGATTCGCTCCAGGTCGTTGTTGATCTTTATGACCGAGACAAGAAAACGCAAGTCCGTTGCCACCGGCTGATAAAGAGCAAGGATCTTGAGCGCTTCTTCTTCTATCATTACCTCCTGCCGGTCGATCTCAATATCCTTGGCAATGACTTCGCGGGCCGCGTCCGCGTCCTGCTCTTCGATGGCCCGCGCCGCCGCCAGAACGTATTTCTCCACCAGCGCACACAAGGACAGTATGTGCTTCTTGAGATCGTCCATCTCTTTCTGGAAATGTATCGCCATGCCGCTCCCTCCTTATCCGAAGCGTCCCGTGATGTAGTCTTCCGTTTGTTTCCTGGAAGGCTTTGTGAACAGATCCGGCGTTTGCCCGAACTCCACCAGAATCCCCTCGTAGAGAAACGCTGTAAAATCCGATACTCGCGCGGCCTGCTGCATGTTGTGCGTGACAATTATGATCGTGTACTGCCCCCGCAATTCGTTGATCAGGTCTTCAATTCTGGCCGTTGCCTTCGGATCCAGCGCGGAAGTGGGCTCGTCCATCAGCAGAATCTCCGGCTCCACCGCCAGAGCCCTGGCCAGGCAGAGCCTCTGCTGCTGTCCCCCCGACAGACCCAGCGCGTTGCTGCTCAAACGATCCTTGACTTCCTCCCACAGCGCAGCCCGTCGCAGGCTGCGTTCGACGATTTCCGCCAGTTTACCCTTATCCCGCGTTCCGTGCAATCGCGGACCGTAGGCAACGTTGTCGAAGACCGATTTGGGAAACGGATTCGGTTTCTGGAAAACCATGCCGATGCGCCGGCGCAGTACGACCACGTCAATTTTGTCGGCATATACCTGCTGGCCGTCAAACTCCAGGATGCCGCCGGTACGGCACCCCGGAATGAGATCGTTCATCCGGTTGATTGCGCGCAGAAAAGTACTCTTGCCGCAGCCGCTTGGACCGATGATGGCTGTTACGTAGCGCGCAAGTATATCGACCGTGACCTTGCGCACGGCTTCGTTATCGCCGTAGAATATCGAGAACTCGCGCGCTCTCACGTGGGGTGTAGCGCCGAATTCCGCGACCGCGGCGCTCTCTCCCCGCATTCCGATGCCGCTCACTGCTCTCGCGGCGCCTGGCTGTTTCGCTCGCTCCGCCTCGTTCCTGCTCTTGGTGGTTTTCACGATTCTTCCATGTCCTTGAAGTTCTTTAACCCTTCAGCTTTTTCGAAATACGGGCCCTGAGCACTATCGCCGCCATGTTGAGCACCAGGACAAGCAGAACCAGCGTCATTACCATCCCGAACTGGACATGACGGATTTGATCCACGGCTTCGTGTTCTGTGCAGAGATTGTAAATATTCCAGGAAAGGGCCGCCGTCGGGGCCCGCCAGGCTTCCAGTGGATTGAGGCTAAGCGCCGCCGCCACGCTGGCCGCCGCGGTGAAAATTATGGGTGCGGTCTCGCCGGCGGCGCGTCCCATGCTTATCACGATGCCCGTGAGAATGCCCGGCAGCGCCGCCGGCAGTATCACCGTAACGACAGTGTGCCAGCGGCCCGAACCCAGGCTGAGCGCAGCCTCCTTGTAAGCCATGGGCACCGCGCGGATGGCTTCTTCCGAAGCCCGGATGATCGTCGGCAGAATCACCATTGCCAGGGTCAGCCCCCCCGCCAGCACACCCTTGGGCAGGTGCAGCACGTTCAGGAAAAAAGCCAGGCCGAACATACCGAACACGATGCTGGGAACGCCGGCAAGGGTGCTCACGCATGTCCTGAGAAACGACACGAACCTCCCCCCCCCGGCGTATTCCGTGAAGTAAATCGCGGCTATTACGCCGATGGGAACCGCGAAGAGTATCGCGCCGACAGTCAGGTAGATCGTGCCCAGCAGCTCGGGAAATATTCCGCCGAAGATGTGAATATCAAGAGACTTGTCTGTCAGGAACCCCCAGTAGAAAGTCCACCGCGGCCTCAACATTGCGGCCAGGTTCTCCTCGAAGTAGGCGAAGAGGGGCTCGATCTCGGTACCCTCGAATTGCATTGCGCGCGGCTTGAAGACCTTGCGTCCCATACCCGAACCGTCGGAATAGTCCCAGCTCTGCTCGTACAGCAGGTCATGCAGCTTGACCTGTGCGCGGTCCCAGCGCGTCGCACCGTACTGCTTGCGCGGAAGCACCGGAGTCTGCTCTCCCGGCGCGGGTCCCAACAGTTCCGCCACGGCCGTACGCAGTTCCTCGAAGGCCTCGGCGCCGGACGTGCAACGTTCGAGGACGCTCTTCAAACGCCCGGTTTCCTCGGCAACTTTGTCGGCGTCTGAATGGGCCTGGAGTCTTTGTACCAACCTTTGGAGCGTTTCCAGATTCTCCTCGAGTTCCGACTGGCCGCCAAGGCGGTCCAAGCGGCGCTTGACAAGGCGCCCGATGCCGTCATTGCGTCCGGCCAGCTTCTGCAGCACGGGCGTTGCTTCGTCCAGCCATTCCAGCCGTTTTGCCGTGAAGCGGTCGATCATCTCGTAGACGGGCCGGCGCACACGGCTTACTTCCTCCAACTCGGATTCAAGATCCTGCCCGTTACCGCGCTTGAAGCGCTCGTAGAGCAGGCGCCGATGCTCAACTGTTCCCCTGAAAACATAGGCGCCGGCGCCACGCTTGAAAATGGGCACCATGATCACAAGCAGCGCGCCCGCCATCAGGACAATTGCCATCAGGCCGAGTCCGGAGAACGCCCTGTCCAGCAGCTTTCTGGTGGCCAACCGCATTGATTCAGGCTCCCGACAGCTTCCTGCGCTGCCTCACAACGACCCATTCGCTTATCGCATTGCACACAAAACAGAACACCAGCAGCAGAAGCCCCATGGCGAAAAGAACGTGGTAACGCGCCGAGCCGGTGACGTGATCGGCTTCGCCCATATCGCCGGCAATCGTTGCGGTCAGAGTCCTAACCGGCTCCAGGAAATTGAACCACGGAGAGGGGATCTGCGCGGCGTTTCCGGAGGCCATCCAAACGACCATGGTTTCGCCGAGGGCCCTCATGATTCCCAGTAGAACCGCCGCCAGGATTCCGCTTGCGGCGGCCGGCATGATTGTCTTGATAACCGTTTCGGCGCGCGTTGCACCCAGTGCGTAGCTGCCTTCCCGCAACTCGCGCCCGGCCGCCTGGAGAGCGTCTTCGGAAACGCTCACCACGGTGGGCAGCGCCATAATGCCCAGAATGATTGACACGTTCAGAGCATTCGCGCCGGTCCTGACCTGCAGACCGAACAGCGTCCGGCCCACTTGCCACAATATCCAGATCGAAATTGCCGACAACAGTAACAACGCAGCGGCGCGCGCCGCCTTTCGGACCGATTCAGCCTCGAAGCGGGCCGTGACAAGGTCGCTGGCTACCACCGAAGCAATCAGGAGAAACGGCCCGGCGATCGCCGCCCACCCTGCCGCCAGCACCCTGCCCCCGTCGTTCTGCAGCAGCGGGGCAAAGACTACCAGGGCAAAGAAACCGTATGCGACAGAGGGAATGGCCGCCAGGATCTCTATTACCGGCTTAACAAGCTGCCGCACCGCGAAAGGCAACACGTCACTCAGGCAAACGGCCGCCGCGACGCCCAGCGGAACGGCCACGAGAACCGCTCCTAGCGTAACCAGTGCGCTGCCGAAAATGACCGCACGAACTCCAAATTCAGGCGGCGACCCTGAAGGATACCAGTGGGTACTGGTAAAAAACTCGGTGAAACCGCGAATTCGGAAGTAGGGAACGGCGTCGCGCGCGATAAAGAAGATAATGAAGAGCACGGCAATGGCCGCCACGGATGTGATCGCAAGCAGGAAACCGCGCCCCACCATGTCCAGGATTTTCCTAACCAGGTTCCGCCCGCGGCTCAACACGAGCTGCGATTCCGCACTCTTTGCGCGTGTAACCTTCGAGTCAGTGGGCTTCATAATGTTTCACCGTCTCCCCGTTTCAAGAATCTCCAGGAACCCGGCATCAAGGCATAGTTAAACCTCCGGCGGTCAGGCTTGTGTTAGCCTGATGTTAGATCTGTGTTAGCCTGAACGAACAAAAAGGAATGGCCGCCTCGAATCGGATCCGGGCGGCCATTCAGTCTCCGTTCTCAGCGGCTCAGTACTTCGTAACAGGCACGAAACCTATATCCTCGATGATCTCCTGGCCCTTCTCGCCCAGGTGCAGGGTCACGAAGGCGTGCACATGCGAGCCAAGCTTAGGGTAGCCGTTAGTAAACATGAACAACGGCCGCGCAATGGGATACTTGCCGCTGGACACCGTGTCCGCCGTCGGGTAGACATCGTCAATCTCCAGCGCCTTGACCGTCTTGTCCACGAAGCCGAGCCCGGCATATCCGATCGCTGCCGGCGTGCTCTGCACGCGCTGGCGAACCGCGCCGTTGCTGCCCACGTATTCCGCCCCTTCCTTGATCTTTTCCTTGACCTTTTCACCGGCCACCTTGTGGGTCATCACGAGGTTGTGAAAGGTCTCATATGTGCCGCTGTTCGTGTCGCGGGTGATCACAACGATATCCTTGTCAGGACCGCCGACCTCTTTCCAGTTCGTGATCTTGCCCATGTAAATGTCACGCACCTGGCTGAGGGTCATCGCCTTGACCGGGTTGCTGGGATGTACCAGTACCGGCAGACCGTCCATGGCAACGACGTGGGCTACAGGAAAAACGCCACCTTCCACTGCCGCCTTGAACTCGTTGTCCTTCATGAAACGCGACATGTTCGCGATATCACAGACTCCGTTGATCAGGCTCTTGGCCCCGTTGCCGCTGCCCGACTCGTTGACCGTAACGTTGACGCCCGGATTCTGCGACATGTAGTATTCCGCGAACGCCTTCGCGATGGGCCCCACGGTCGTCGACCCGTCCAACACGAGCTTGTCTTGAGCCGTAGCGGCTACGGCAAGACAAGCCGCCGTCATTATTGAAAGTGCAATCATCGTCGTCTTCATTGTCTTATCCTCTCCGTTTTTAACCTAACTTAACACTTCCGCAGTCTGAATTCCCCGTCCCCACCATCTCGAACTATCTCTCCGCGCCGCGCTGAGCGAACTCCTTTCATGTTGTTGGCGCACATCCGACATGCGGCTTGCCGGAAGTCGCACAATAATCTCCTGTTCCCACAGAAAATCGCTGTCCGTTCTTCTTATGAGGCGGTAGTGTTCGGCCGGACCTTGCTGTTCCGGTCCCCTTCGTTCCTTCTTACCGACCAGCGGCCGCAGGACTTCGACCTCTCCAAGCTGCACCAGCGTCTTGATCTCGCGCGATACCAGGTTCCGGTCCGCTCCTATCCATTCCGCCAGCCGTTCAAGGTTGACGGCCTCACACCTTTCCAGCGAAGCCCGTATCAGCTTCCTGACGTGTTCTCTCTTTAGCCCCACAGTGTCGATCATCTGCACGCGTACTCCTTCGCTGAGTAAGACCGAAAGAGGCGGGTAATCATGCCGCTCCGGGAGGGCGCCGGATTACGCCGCCTCTTCAGCGCCGGTATCCTGTTCAGAACTTGCAGGCCAAATCGATCTGCAAACGCTTGTAATCCACGTCCGACCCGTCGGGATCTTTTTGGTTCATGAAGTACGTCGCGCCCAGCGTCCAGTTCTTGGCGATCGCATATTTTCCGCTGATTTTGTGACCTTCTCCGTTGGTGCCGCCGCCGCTGAAGTCGGAATCCGTGAACGCGCCGACCACGGCGTCCTTTTCGAGGCTGCGGAAGTTGTAGCCGACTTCGAAGGTGCCCGGATCCTTGGCCTTGCCGAGGCCGACACCGGCCAGGTAACCGGTGTCCTGATCGTCGGCGTCGCCGTTGACCACGTACTGGCCGTAGACCTTTACGGGCATCTCGCCGGCTTTGGTCTTGAGCTGGATGAAGCCTTCGACTTCCTCGAATTCGTTAACGTAAACCAGCCCGTCGGCTCCTTCGGCGGCGGTGTTGCCGAAGCTGTCCTCGACGTCGACCACTACCGGGTAATCCTTCATGTTGGCGTAATAGTATACGCTGCCGCCGGCAAGAACCGAAACGCCGTCGGACGCCCTCATGTTCAACGCGAGCTGCCCGGTGTAGAGCATACGGTCGTCGCCGCCGCTGATCTCGTCGATCCAGAAGTACCCGCCTTGAACGGTCAGCGTCGCCGTCTCGCCCTTGAGATCGAATACCGCCGCCAGTCCTTCGGGGTTCAGATCACCGTCCCATATCAGGTCGGACACACACACGAAGGGCTTGCCCATCTTGCCGCCGGTAAGAACCAGGGCTTCCATGAGGTGCCAATCGATGTAGGCCTTGTCGAGCTGCAGCCCCTTGCTCGAAAACGCGTCGTCGAACGACTGGTTCGTCGACACGGGATCTTCGCTGCCGCTGGCAACGCGAATCCCGGCGCTCACCGCTTCGTTGACGTCCGCGTATGCTCCTATCCGCGCGCGGACACGCTGGCGATTGCGTGTATCGTCCTTGCTGTCGTCATCGATCATCTCGTGACGCAGCCGTAGATCGCCCTTGATCTCCAGACTGTCCGCCCAGCTTCCCTCATCCGCCAGCATCCTGCCGGCCATCAACGCAATGATACCTACACTAATCAACTTCTTATTCATTACTTAACCTGCTCCTGTTGTTCTTCCTTCATTATACCTTTCCGATCTCAACCGACGCTGTATGCATACTCCCGGCGCATCACCTCCTTCAACATGATCGTGGGCAGCTCCACATCCTTCTCCGCCCAGCAAACTGCCCGAAACCTTCGGAAAACACCGTTAGGTCGAGATAAGCCCCTTGTTAGCATTGCGTTAATCGGAATAACCAGGTGCAGTCGCCGGAACAACCACTGGCGTGGCAACGCAGTCGGAATGCCGCCACTGCGGGTGGCACGTGAGTGACCCGCAGTGGTCTTCGACCGGCTGAGTACACGATTTCATAAATACGGTGATGTATGACGAGGGCATTCTGGATGCACGGTGGCCGCGGCGACAATCCGGTCCGGGCAGGAACAATATTGTTGCATTGTTGCGCAACAATGCGATATAGTGACCGCCATGAAACCGGAAGAACTGAAAGCGCGGGCGAAAGTGATGAAGGCGCTGGCCAGCCCGGTACGCCTTAAGATCGTCGACGAGTTGAGTCGGGGCGAGCGTTGCATCTGCGAGCTGCAGCCCCTCTTCCCGATGAACAAGTCCACGCTCTCCCGGCACGTCGCGGAACTCAAGAATGTCGGCATCGTGGGCGAGAGGCGGGAAGGGGTGAGGTGCTACCTGCGGCTGCTGACACCGTGCGTCTTGAGCATGTTCGATTGCGCCATGCGCGTGATCCGTGCCGAAGCCGAACGCCAGGCGGATGTGGCCGGCGGCGGAAAGGATACTTTGTCATGACCAACGGCAGCCGCGGGGAACTGAAGATACTGGGAGGGCTGGCGGGCATCTTTCTTGTGCTCTACTACCTTCCCGTCGAGGCGGAGCGATTCCAGGGCGCCGTCATCGAGGCATTCAAACTGGCCAAGTGGTATGCGCGGGAACACGTGCTGCTGTGTCTCGTCCCGGCCTTCTTCATCGCGGGGGCCATCGGGGTGTTCGTTAGCCAGGCTGCGGTAATGAAATACTTCGGGCCGAAGGCGTCGAAGTGGTTGTCGTACTCCGTCGCGTCGGTCTCGGGGACCATCCTCGCCGTCTGTTCCTGCACGGTGCTTCCACTGTTCGGCGGCATCTACATGCGCGGCGCAGGTCTTGGCCCGGCGGTGGCCTTTCTTTATTCCGGCCCGGCGATCAACGTGCTGGCCATAGTCCTGACGGCCCGAGTGCTGGGATGGCAACTGGGTATCGCCAGGGCGATCGGTGCCATCGTGTTCAGTGTTGTGATAGGTGTACTGATGCATCTTATATTCCTCAAGGAGGAGCAAGCCAAGGCGGTAGGGACGCAGGACGTGTACCTCGGCGGCGACGAGCATGGCAACCGTCCGCTGTGGCAGGTGGCGCTTTACTTCTTCTCGATGGTCGGCATCCTGGTGTTTGCCAACTGGGGCAAGCCGATAGAGTCGGCGGGCCTGTGGTACGCTATGTTCAGGGCCAAGTGGTTTGTCACGGCGCTGCTTGCCGTGCTGCTGGGCGTCTGCTTGTGGCGGTTCATGAATGTCCGGTTAGTCTGGATCTTCCTGGCGGCGGTTACGCCCGCGCTGCTGGCCTTCGCTCTCCCCGAGCACCCCGTGGCAGCTTTTGCGGCGGGGTCGGCAGGCCTGGCGGCACTGACTTTCGTGGGCGGCGCTGAACTCAAAAACTGGCGCGACCAGACCTGGAGCTTCTCCAAGCAGATCCTGCCGCTGCTGTTCGGCGGTGTTCTGGCTGCCGGTTTCTTCCTGGGAAGCCCGGAAGGCAAGGATGCCGGAATCATCCCGAACGCGTGGATTCAGGCGCTGGTCGGCGATTCGCCTTCGGCGCTGCTCGGCGTGCTTTCGGCCGAAGGCAGCCGTGTGCCGGGATGGCTGGCCCTGCTCTGGCCGGTCTGGACGAACTTCTTTGCCTCGATCACGGGTGCGCTCATGTATTTCGCTACGTTGACCGAGGTTCCGATTCTTCGCGGCCTGTTGGACAGCGGGATGGGACAGGGCCCGGCGTTGGCTCTACTGCTGGCCGGTCCGGCGCTTTCGCTGCCCAACATGCTGGTTATCAACTCGATCCTCGGCCCCAGAAAAACGCTGACCTTTCTCGGGCTGGTGGTGGTCATGGCGACGGTCACGGGGATCGTGTTCGGCGCTATCGTGAACTGAAGGGAGCATAACGTGAGACGGATACAGGTTCTGGGCGCCGGATGCCCAAAGTGCAAGATGCTTACGGCTAATGCCGAGGCGGCGGTCAAAACGCTCGGCGTCGAGGCCACGGTTGAGAAGGTCGAGAAGCTCGCCGAGATCATGAAATTTGGCGTCATGATGACCCCGGCCCTCGTGGTGGATGGTCATGTCAAGAGCGCTGGCAAAGTCCTGAGCGCAGAGGACATCAAAACGTTCCTCGCGTAAGGACGACAACAACAGGAGAACAACCATGAGCGACAATAATGCGTGTGCGTGCGGTGCGGCTCCGAAATTGATCTTCGCGTGTTCCGGGGCGGCGGATGTCGGCGCGGTGGCGGATCAGGCGGCGCGGAAGCTGACAAAGGACGGCGCGGGAAAGATGTTCTGCCTCGCGGGCGTCGGCGGACGAGTCTCCGGAATAATGGCCGGCACGGAGTCTGCGGCCAGGATTCTGGCTATCGACGGTTGCCCGCTCAACTGCGTGAAGAATTGCCTGGAGAAGGCAGGGTTCACGAAGTACGAACACCTGCAACTGGCCGATCTGGGCATGGAGAAGGGCAAGACGCCGCCGACTCCCGAGGCTGTTGCAAAGGCGGCAACGGCGGGTGCCTCGATCCTGGCGTGTTGATTAATGGAAAGCGAGACAGACATGAACAACGACATCGAGAAGAATAACAGATCCTCCTGCCGGTGCGGAGGCGGGAGCTGCTGCAGCGGGTCGGGCAAGTGGATCTGGCTCGCGCTGGCCTTTGCCGTGGTGGGCGTACTGATCGCCAGGAAAGCGGGCAAGAAACCCGATACTGTTTCACCACCTGCGAGCGAACCGTCGGCGGCTGTGGAAGCGAGCGCCGCGCCGGCGGCATCCGAACCCGTCTCGCAAGGCGAGCCGCTCCCACGCCTCATTGATTTGGGCGCCGGCAAGTGCATCCCGTGCAAAATGATGGCGCCGATCCTGGAGGAGTTGAAGAAAACCTACGCCGGGAAAATGGATGTCGTGTTCATTGACGTGTGGGAGAACCCGGACGCAGGAGAGAAGCATGGGATCAACATGATTCCGACGCAGATCTTCTATGATGCCGACGGCAAGGAGTTGTTCCGTCACGAGGGGTTCTTCGGCAAGGACGACATCCTGGCCAAGTGGAAGGAGCTGGGTGTGGCCCTTTGATGGAACAGCTATTCGCAACCCTTTCGCGGGCCGTCGACGGCTCGGCCGTTCTGGCATTGAGCGCTGCTTTCGTGTGGGGCGTACTGAGCATCCTGCTCAGCCCCTGCCACCTCACGAGCATACCGCTGATCGTGGGATTCATCGACCAGCAAGGCCGGATGAAGACGCGAAGGGCGTTCACGATCTCGCTGCTGTTCTCGGTCGGCGCCTTGATTACCATCGGGGTGATCGGAGCCGTCACGGCGGCGGCAGGCCGGATGCTGGGGGATGTCGGCCGTTGGGGCAGCTACGGTGTGGCGGTCATCTTCTTCGTCGTGGGGCTGTACCTGCTGGACGCGATCCGGATCCCGGTGCCGGGAGCCGCCCAACCGGGCGTGAGGCGCAAGGGCATGCTGGCGGCGTTCATCCTGGGGCTGGTGTACGGCGTGGCGCTGGGCCCCTGCACCTTCGCCTACATGGCCCCGATGCTGGCCGTGACATTCAGACTTGCGGCGACGAACCTGCCGTACGGGATTCTGCTGCTGGTGCTCTACAGCGTGGGGCACTGTGCGGTGATCGTCTTTGCAGGCACGTTCACCGAGGTGGTGCAGCACTACCTGAACTGGAATGACAAGTCCAAGGGCGCGGTGATCCTCAAGAAGATCTGCGGTGTCTTGGTGATTCTCGGTGGACTCTATCTCATATACACGGCTCGATAGCGCGAAGGAAAGACATCATCCAACAGGTCTGTGCGGGCTCAAGAGACAGTCCGGGGTCTAGCCAACTCCACGCCTCGTAGTCCTCGTTTCCGCAAGCTCTCCAGGAACTCTTTCCAGCTGCTCTGGCTCTCCCTGTTGGCCAGTTCGACGCCAAGCACCTCACGCCGGCCCTCCCAGTTGATCCCGATCGCCACCAGCACCGCCTGGCTTTGGATTACTCCGTCTACACGGACCTTTTCGTACTTGGCATCCAGAATCAGATACGGATAGTCCGTTTCCAGCTTCCGTTCCGAAAACTTCTTCAGCTCTTTGTCCAAGGCCTTGTTGATCGAGCTTACGGTGCTGGCACTGAAGGCGTGGCCGCACAGTTCCTCGGTTACGGCCTTCACTTTTCGCGTTGACACGCCCTGGATATACATCTCGGCCAAGGTGCTCACCAATGCCTTCTCGCTCCGCTGGTAACGATCGAAAACCTCCGTGCTGAACCGGCCTTGCCGATCCTGGGGCACCCTCAGTTCCAGCTTCCCCACACGCGTGATCAGCCCACGCGTGTAATATCCGCTGCGATAGCCGCGGCGCTGATCGCTTCGCTCCCCCTTCGTCGCCCCCAGCAACTCATCCAGCTCAGCCTCGAGAACCTCCTGCACGACCATTTGGACCAACGGCTTCAGAAAATCACCGTCGCTCTCAAGTGCCAGCTTCAGTTCCGCCCTGCTTATGATACCCTTCTTCCCGGTCATGGCATCTCCTTTCTGCCTCTGATGAGCCTGGTTGTGCTTAACCAAAGGAATACCATGACCTCCCTGTTTGCAGAACTTCCAAGACACTACCGGTGGTTTACCTGACGCTTACCCTTTATCCGACAAGCATTGAGGGAGTCATCTCTTTCGACGATGTGACAACAGCCAAATACCTCGAGAATGTTATACCGCAGGAGTTCTTTGCGGATTTGATCCTGGCCAACTCGCCTGCGTTGTGACTGCGGAAAAAGTGAGTGTTCAGGCTTTAGGCACTACCGGGGCTGGCCATGTGAGTCGGCTTTCAGGAATTTGTCGCTTCACTTACCGACTGTTCTCGATCCATGCCGGCAGTTCTCCGTCGCCTGTCTTCTCCCCCGCCAGCAACCAACTTAGATTCAACCGTGCCATCGTGCCGCCGCCTTTTGGGCCGCCCTCGAATAACAGGTAAACCAAGCCTTCCGTCCTTGTTCCGGGTCGCCCGACATTCAGCGATGAATAGGCGAAGGCCCCTTCGAAAACGAGTCGTTTCAGCGGCCAGGTCTTGGCGCCGTCGAAGCTCACCCAGACGGTCCCGTGATTGCGGCCGGAGGGCGAATCACAGTTGCTATAGAGTACGATGTCTTTCCCGTCGATCGGCAGACGGGTCAGTCCGCCCATGCAGCCGTAGGTTGTATCCTGCGGTCCGTCCGGCAGGATCTCGACGACCTGCCAGTCTCGCCATGTTTCCCCTCCGTCGTCGCTCCAGGCTTCGCGGCGCCGCTTGGGGGGCTTGTGCTTGTTCCAATGGCTGCGGGAGTTGTAGTACAGTCGGCCGTCGGATAGCTCGACGACACAAGCCTCACCGGTTGCCGTCTCCGCAAATGGCTTACTCGTATCCCATGTCTTGCCGCCGTCGTCACTGTAGATCGCCGTCGTGTAGTGCGTCGGCCAGTTCTCGCGGCTGTTACTCTTACCGTAGTGCCGCGCCGGACGTATGAGACGGCCTGCATGCTTGCCGTGCTGCAACGTAGTACCGTGCTCGTTCATATGCATGGAAGGGATGTTGCCGTTTGCGTCTGGCCGAATTGTAACCTCCTGTACACTCCAGGTCTTGCCGCTGTCCTTGCTGCGGTAGACAGTCAAGGGTGCGGGCGGGTGTCCGTCTTCGACAAAAACCAGGACATCGCCGCTGGCTTCGTCCACGATTGCCCCGCCGGCCTGAATCCCGCTCCCGACCGTGATACTGTCACCCCAGGTCTCCCCGCCGTCTTCACTGCGTCGCACACGGAGGCTCGCGCTGCCCCATGTGGCCAGGATCGTACCGTCGGTCGCCACGACAACATTCGGGAATCGTTCCCCTTCGAAGACTTGCTTCATGTCGAGCTTTGGCGTACCGCAGAACACCTTGATCGGCCCCTCGACCGACTTTACGCCGGCACAAGACAGACTGCTCGTCATCAGCACCATCATGCAGACCGTCCCAAAAACTCTCTGCCCGGCTACACTCTCCTTCATTTCGTTCTTCCTTTCAAGAGACCTGCCTTTTCAAGCTGTCGGGACAGGGCCGCTACTCACTGCGTACCTATCCCCGCCTTGCTCATACGGCTGCGCCGTACGTGTATTCACGAAGGACTGTCAGCGCCGGTCGGGCATTGACCCACCTGGCGGTGAAGATTGACCCACCGGCGGCGGGTGTCGGTGGCGGAGGAAGTTGACCCATCAGCGGCTATCCTGACGCGTTTGCTGCACGGGCTT
>Ga0180435_10000034_pt1 | contig 121207 bp, 102 predicted proteins | sample SS_ome_3_FD_132467 | JGI IMG/M metagenome (GOLD analysis project Ga0180435, IMG submission 132467) | Hypersaline lake sediment archaeal communities from the Salton Sea, California, USA - SS_3_S_1 metaG | ecosystem: Environmental > Aquatic > Non-marine Saline and Alkaline > Hypersaline >... | reverse complement strand
CCGCTATCAAAATTCCGATCACTCATGCTTACCGACTTTACATGCGGGGAATCCAAAAAACGTTCTTTCAGGGTCAGGATCTTTTGCATTTCAAAATCCACATGGATGACCACCGTGTTTTCCTTGGAAATACCCACATCATAGTTAAGCAGGTAATTCAACTGCTTTAAAATCATTCCACCGGAAATGAGCAGGGTAATGGCAATAAAAAACTGAATTACCACAGAAATCCTGGCCACACCATTTCGTCTGACCGACAGCATTTCTCTTCTCAGAAAACGCAGGGGCTGAGCCCGGTGCAACAGGTAGGTTCCAATGTAGAAACTGGTGCTTAAAACTATAAACAGGAGTATGGCCACAAGGAACAATATGTTCAATCCTCTGGAATACAGAGAAAAGGCGAGATCATCATCTGCAAGTTGATTGAAAAGGGGGAGTATCTGTTCTGCCAGTATGATGCCCAGAAGCAGGGAAAGCAGGGTTAGCACAAAGGATTCCACAACAAACTGAATAAACACCTGCCAGCGACGAGCTCCCATTACGTTCATCAATCCAAAATCACGCACACGGTTCAATGCTGTACCTATGCTTATCATTATATAATTGAAACAGGCGATCAGCAATATGAGTGCAGCGATGCTTGAAAGAATATAAAGTGATTTCTTATTCCCTCTTGTTTCATACGAACCCCACATAAAATCCGAACTGAGATAGAAATCCCTGAATGGCATGAAATGGTAACTGAAGTTATGTTCGTCTTCTTTAAGGAACCCTGCCTCTATGGCCTGCCTGATACCTTCCCCATTCACCTGTTCCACCAGATCCGGACCAGCATTTTCAAGCTGCTGCAGGTTGTTGTTTTCGTCCAGCATCACATAGGTGTAAGTATCTCCACCAAAATCATTACTGCTGGCATATTGCCCGGTTCTGGCATTCACATATGGGATCAGAACACTCCATCGGAAAGAAGAATTCTTTGGAGGGTCAGCTATAATTGCTGTGACCGTGTATAGATTAAACGGTTTTCGCTCCGGAAAAATAACCGTTCTGCCTATTAGGTCATCCAGATAATCCACGCTATCCTTAAATATCTTCCTTGCTACGCTTTCGGAAAGAACCACACTTTTTATTTCATGAAGAGGTGTTTCCCTGTCACCAGCCAGAAAATCATAAGTGAACATCTGGAAAAAAGTGGAATCCACAAATCCCACCTGCTCGAAAAATACCTCTTTTTCCAGGCCAATATATACCGCAGTGGATCTTAATCGGCAGGTGGCCTCAACGCCCGGGACACTTTCCTGCAGGGCCTCAGCAAATTCAGGCGGCTGGTATGAGGAATAATTTATTTCAGAATCCGGCGTCTTCACAGAAATGTACATCCGGTAAATACGATCGGCATTTCTGTGGAAATTGTTAAAACTTAATTCCCCGCTTACATACAGGAAAATAATGATTACAATGGCTATGCTGAAGGAGAGCCCGAAAAGATTAATAAAGGTCCGTCCCCTTTGCTTCAGCAGGTTGCGAAAGGCATATTTAAAATAACTCCAGATCATTGTCTTTGCTTGTGGGTTTTCTAAACCTCATCCAAATGAGTGCCACAAAATTTCAGGTGAATCTATCTTTCTGTCTTCCTGTGTTTTATGACATATTCCATCGCGTTTTAATGAAAATAAGTGTTCAGAATCTGAACAGCAGGTGTCAGCCTTTTGAACGAATAGCCTTAAATTACAATGAAAAATTGAACAATGGTACCTGCCCGAATACTGGTGGTCGATGACAACATCCAGATCCTGGAGTCTCTACGCATTCTTCTAAAAGAGGAATTTGAAACCATTGATGTGATTAACAAACCTACTCGCATCAGTGAAATGCTATGGCGAAATTCCTATGATGTGGTCATGCTGGACATGAATTTTGCCATGGGTGAGACCTCTGGAAATGAAGGAATCTTCTGGCTGAACGAGATCAAAAAAAGGGACCCTCTCCTTCCAATCATCCTGATTACTGCCTATGGAGACATTGAACTGGCCGTCCGGGCCATCCGGGAAGGAGCTACGGATTTTATCGCCAAACCCTGGGACCCCGAGAAACTGATTGTTACCCTCAATAATGCCTATCGCCTCCGTAAATCAGGTCAGGAGGTTAAGAAACTAAGGAACAGACAACAACAACTATCCGAGGATCTTGATCGGGAGTACAGGATGATGCAAGGGTCATCAGAGACTATGAGCAGCTTAATGCAAACCGTATATCGTGTGGCTCCAACTGATGCCAATGTATTGATCCTCGGGGAAAACGGAACAGGTAAGGAGCTCATCGCAAGGGAAATACACAGACAGTCCCTGCGTGCTGATCAGATTTTTGTTGGTGTGGATATGGGCTCACTGAATGAAAGCCTATTTGAAAGCGAAATGTTCGGACATGTGAAAGGTGCATTTACAGATGCGCAGGAAGACCGGCCCGGGCGCTTTGAAACCGCAGATGAAGGCACATTATTTCTGGATGAAATCGGGAACATTCCCCTTTCCAGTCAGGCCAAGCTGCTCCAGGTCATTCAGAACCGTGAACTGATCCGGGTAGGAGAGCAGCGGCCCATCAAAATCGATATCAGACTGATTACAGCCACCAATCAGGCCCTGAAGCAAATGGTGTCGGCCGGTAGCTTTCGTGAAGATCTTTTTTATCGTTTGAACACTGTCGCCATTGAAGTGCCTCCTTTGAGGGAACGTGGTGAGGACGCGATCCTGCTAGGAGATACCTTCCTCAGCGAATATAGCCGTAAATACAATAAAGCCGGACTGAAATTAAATAATAAGGCCAGGCAAAAATTAAGGGAATACCCCTGGCCCGGAAATGTCAGAGAGCTGAAACACACCATGGAACGGGCAGTAATTCTGTGTGAAAATATGCAGCTGGGGCCTGAAGACCTGAGACTATTCGAAGGACAGGGATCTGCCATGGATCATTCCTTTAAACTCGACGACGTGGAACGAAGAACTATTCTTAATGTGCTTGAAAAGTGCAGGGGGAACCATACTAAAGCTGCACAGATGCTGAATATTTCCCGTACCACCCTCTATGCCAAACTAAAAAAATATGGGATCTAACCGCTTCTATATTTCCATTCTCATTAATTGCCTGTTGATCTTTGGAGCAGCATTTTTGTTTTTCTATTTTCTACTGGTCAGGCAGCAGCCCAATACCGCAGCAGGCATAGCCGTTTTTGCTATCCTTCTTACCATACGATTGATTTATTTTGTAAACCGAAGCAACCGGATCCTGGGAAACTTTCTATCCTACATGCACGAGAAAGATCCCTCCCTTCATTTCTCAGTGCGCTATGTGGAAAAGAATTTCCAGGGACTCAATGAAGCCCTGGAGAAACTGATCCGGGAATTCAAGGAAAGCCGGATTGAGCTGGAGGTGCAGGCCCAATATCTTCAAACCATTCTGGACAATGTTTCTACAGGTATTCTCAGCTTCAAGCAGTCGGGTGAAATCCTGACCATGAATCAGGCAGCTCATGAATATCTTGGAACAACCCAGGTCAATCACTTGAACGATCTGGATAAAAAACATGCAGGAATCGGGGCCATCATTCAGGGATTGCGACCCGCCGATCAGCTCAGCATAAATATAAAACTTGGTGCTACAGATCGACGAATAAGTATTCACAGTTCTCAAATCAAACTCAAACAGGAAACTGTGGGCATTGTAGCACTGAACGACATTACTCACCAGATGGAGGAGCAGGAAATCCTGTCATGGAAGAAGTTAATCAGGGTCATCAACCATGAAATTATGAACTCCATGACCCCCATCATCACCCTGGCCAGGGCCATCCGGCGAAAGCTATCAAAGCAAGAGACCGATGCAATTCAAAGTGCATCCATCATTGAAGAAAGATCCAAGGGACTGGTACACTTTATTGAAAGATACAAGAAATTAACAAACCTCCCCCCTCTAAATCTGGAGCGATTCCCGGCTGAAGAACTGTTTACAAAGACGGAACAACTCTTCAAAGAAGAACTTGATGCGAAAAACATCCGCTTGATCCGGCAGGCATCCTGTAAGATTGAACTTGAGGCCGACCGCCAAATGCTGGAACAGGTATTAATTAACCTGGTCAAGAATGCAGCAGAAGCTCTCAGGGAAACAGAGAATCCGGAAATCGAATTAAGCTGTCAGCTCGAAAATGATCAGGACTTCTGCATTTCCATCCGGGACAACGGGGAGGGAATTCCACCGGAAAAGCAGGAACAAGTCTTTGTCCCCTTTTTCACCACACGGGACAAGGGATCGGGAATTGGCCTGAGCCTCTGCAGGCAAATCATCAGAATGCACAGGGGGCAAATTCATATGGAATCTTTACCCGGTGCCGGAACCAGAGTAATACTCAGAATTCCTGCATAACAGTGCCACTTCAATCGGCCAGATTGATCGCATACACATGTCCGTCATCTGAACCCAGGATAGCCATATTTTCATATACAAGAGGAGAAGAGTGAAAATTAGCGGTCCGATCCACATACTCCCCGTATTTTTTATCGGCATGGACCTGTGGAAAGCTGAATTCCCTGATGATCTCCCCGCCTGACTTCTGAAGCACATATAGGGAATTACTGCCAATATAGAGCTTATCGCCTTTCACACAGGCCTTTCCCCAGGTCCGGCCATCCATCTCTGTGGTCCACAGTAATTCGCCATTCTCTGAATCAAAGGCATGGAATAAACGCTGATCTGAACTCCCCAGGAAGACGGTTCCGTCCATCACCTCAGGTCCTCCAAGCAGCCATTGGTCTGTGGGACTGCTGTAATGCCATTTCTTTTCTCCTGTGGCTACATCCAGTGCATACAACCTGCAGGATCTGCCTGCAAAATATACCTTCCCATCATGGACTTTCGGAGAGCCATGAATGGCATTCACCCAGGAAAAGGTTCCATCATTTTTGGTATCGTACTTCCATGCCAGTGCACCATGCTCTGTATGACTGGCATATAATACACCATCCCAGTCACCATACATCACCAGTCCGTCAGAAACAACAGGGGTGGTGCGGATGGCGTGCTCGGATAGGGTTTGACATCGCAACACCTGTTTCCCGGATTTTGCATCCATGCCTAAAAGGACACCCTGTTCTGTTCCGATATACACCACACCTTCGTGAACAAGCGGGGAGGAGTGCTGAAAGTCCCAAGGGTCCAGTTTATTATTCACTTCCCCGGAACAAAGTACATGCTTCCATTTTAACTTACCTCTCCGACTTACCGCATATAGTATATTTCCACTTTCAAAATAACAGAGTCCATTTGAAATGGCAGCGGTAGAGGATATAAGGTCAGTTGTTTTAAAATGCCACTTTTCCTGTCCGGTTAAGGCATTGATAGCATAAAAGGTGCTATCCAGGCTGCCAATATAGATCATACCATCAGCCAGAGTCGGGCTGGCTACCACCGGGGCAGAGGTCCGGAATTTCCAGGCGACACTTTCTTTATATGTGATTTTTTCTTTGGGAAAAACGAACACTGACAGGATCAAAAAAGTAATCAGGGAAAACTTCATCATTGGAGGGAATTTAGCATTGTTTCTGTATCTGGAATCTTTATCTTGTATTACCCTAACAATGTAATGATGCCCCAGATAAGAAAAACCCTCTTTCGCCTGGACAATTTATTTCTGTTTTATTGCATTTCCATGCTTTCCTGCCAGGCTCTTTTAGGCCAGCAGTCTCTTACCGATACCATCGACCTCTACCCGGTAACCGTGATTGCCATTCATCCCCGGGCCGAACAGATCGAAACCCTTGAACTGGACTACCAGGACAAAATGGCTCACGACGCTGGCTCCCTGCTGGACCGGGTTGCAGCCATTGGTGTCATTCGTAAAAGCGGGGCCTACGGATTCGATCCTGTATTCAGGGGATTTAAGTATGAGCAGTTAAACCTGGTGCTGAACGGAGCACAGACGGCATCTGCTGCCTGTCCAAACCGCATGGATCCCCCTTCAAGCCAGATGTCACCCAATATGCTTCAAAAGATCGAAATATTTAAGGGACCCTATGCATTGCGCTATGGGAATGCCTTTGGCGGTACCATCAACTTTATTTCGGCCTCCCCTTCATTCTCAGAGAAAAAGGAAGGGTATGGAAGGCTGTCGGGACGTTATGACAGCAATGGGGGGATCATCCGCACTGAAGGCCTTGCAGGTTTCAGCTCCGAACAGATAAATCTTGGATTATTTGCTTCCTGGTCCCAGGGGAACGATTATCAATCGGGAGAAGATCATATCATCCCGGCCGATTTTATGAGGGCCAGTTTTGGCGCCAACTTGGGAATTAAGATCTCTGAAGCCCAGTTAATGAAACTATCTGTCACCCGGAATCTGGCCAGGGATTCGGATTTTGCATCCCTGCCCATGGACCTCAGGGATGACGATACCTGGATGTTCAGTGCCTCGCATGAACTATATACCAAATCGGGAAGTCTGAAGTCCTGGCAAAGCACAATCTACGGATCCCTGGTCGATCACCTGATGGACAACCTGCTAAAACCGCTTGATCCAAGACCCGTGAATGCTATTACCCATGCCAATACAGCCAATTATGGCATGCGTACCGAGGGTGCCTGGGCTTTCAGCAAATCAAGGCTTTATACAGGATTGGACTTCAGGTATGAGGCTGCGGATGGCTTTAGAACGAGGGAGTTTCTGATGGGTCCGAATGCAGGAAATGAGCTGATTGATAATGTATGGCAGGGAGGGCGGATTCAAAGAGGAGGGATCTTTGCCGAATATCATTTGCGGGGGCAAAGTCTTAGATGGGTAATCGCAGGCCGCCTTAATGTGAACCATGCCGATATTACAGATCCCGATCCGGATTTCATCAATCTATATCCCGAAAGTGAGATCAGTCAGGTGAATCCTGCCATCAGCCTGGGTGCCACAAAGCAGTTTGCAAAAAAATTTACGCTGGGTCTCTGGCTGGGACGCGTGCAACGAAGCGGAAGCCTGACCGAGCGCTATATCAATTATTTCCCCGTAGGTGTCGATCCCTATGAAATGCTTGGAAATCCCCAGCTTGACCCGGAGATCAATAATGAGTTTGATATCACGCTTCAGTGGAAATCCGAACGCACCAATCTTCACCTGGACCTCTTTGCTTCATACCTACAGGACTATATTTCATCCTATATCGATTCAGATCTGAGTCCCACCATCCCAAGCAGTCCGGGTGTACGAAGCTATAGCAATATCGACCGGGCTTTTAAAACAGGTTTCGAAGCCGGCTGGAATCAACTCTGGCCGGCCGGCTTACAGCATCAGTTGAGTATTGCCTACACCTATGGAGAAGATTTGGAAAGGTCGGATCCATTGCCGGAGATCGCTCCCCTTGATTTAAGGCTCCACCTGTCCGGAGATTATTTTTCCCACAGGTTTATGCCCTATTTTACCTTTCGCTATGTGATTGAGCAGTCCAGAATTTCCAATGAGTTTGGAGAGACCGTAAGCCCCGCATTCACCCTGGTGGATCTGGGTCTTTTGTTCCGGTTCAGCAAATCCATAAGCATGAGTACGGGAGTTCAAAATCTATTTGATACCCTCTACTATGAACATTTGAGCCGCTCCGTACGAGATATTGATTCCACGCCCATTTATTCACCGGGCAGGTGTTTCTTCCTCTCCTTCAACCTGGATCTTATGTAGTTACTGCTATTCTCTTCTTGCCTTGGTAAAGGGAATAAAGCGGGGAACCCGTCTCTGGTAATCGGAATAGTCCGGATATTTACCTGCCGTAATCGATTCGGTGAAACTGCTGCTTCCCCAGAATAAAAGTACCAGTAATATGGCTCCCATAACCGACCAGTTTAGCCAGTGCCCGGTGGCTGCCACACTAAAAAAGTAAAAGACAATCCAGACGGCCTGTTCGGCAGCAAAGTTGGGATGACGCGAAAAACGCCACAATCCGTTTTCTACAAACCCTTTCCTGTATTTTTCCTCGATCTCTCCTTCTGCAGCTTGTGCCTTCTTTTTTGCCTTTTGGTAGTCCCACTGCTGTTGATCTGCGATCGTTTCAATAACAATGGCCATAAGTAAAATGGCAGCAATCAGGTAATCGGCCCATCCAAGAGGGGATCCATTCATGCTTCGTACTGCAGGCAGTGTCATTAAAAGGATGAGACCCATCTGATACAAGGAGATAAAGAAGAGGTTAAATGCCGTCCAGCGCCATTTTGCCTTAAGCTCGGGCTTTTCCATAAGTACACTCCATCGATAATCCTCCTCACCCGTCCAGAATTTCCAGGAATACCCACCCTTTCGGGAAAAATTGTAAGTGAGCCTCAGACCCCAGATGGTAACAAGAACAGCCATCAGTAAAAGCCTGGGTTCCATGTTACCTTCAACTGCAACCATCCAAACATAGGCGATGGGAATGGTACTCCATAACTTATCAACCTGGCTGTAGTTCCCGCTTATTGTACTGACCACAAAACAAAGAAGTGCAGCTGCCAGGTAAACTATAAGCAGCTTTATCAGCATTCCATGCTGAAAATCGGTCAGAGGTTCATCTAAAGTAAAGGACAGAACGGGAATAACAATAATAGTCACCAACAGGGCAAGTGCAGTTTTCCACATAAAAGAACAGGTTTGTTTAGCGAGACAAATATAAAAATTATTTATCCCTCAGAAATATCCGGGCTTCCTTGCTGAATACATAATCTGACCCGACTAAGCTTGCTGGTGCAATAATAGAACTTCCATCCTGCAATTGGGCAGCCCCGGTGACAAGGACTCCGACCTTATTTTTAAGATTGATCATGCCATTCTCATCTGGCACTTTAATCTCCCCCACTGCCAGCCACTGAATGAAGATGTTTTGTTCCCACTGATTATAAGGCTCTTTTCGTCCAAGGAGATTCATGGCAAACCGCCTGCTTGCATATTCCCAAAGTCCGTTCTTGAGTACCGGGGATTTCTTCATAATAGATTTCAATGTGGTGCTCTCCATCCATAAAACAGAAACCGGAGTGATCGCCACAATAGACGCAGTCCTGGGGTAACCGGTCAATACAGACATTTCGCCAATAAGACTTCCTGATCCAAGCTCATTCATGCTGTTCCCCCGGATATCAACTCTTACCCGTCCTTCAACAATTACAAACATCCCATTATCAGGATCCTCCTCTTTCAACAAGGTGGCACCCTCCGGAAATTGTCGGCACTCAAAGCCGGCCACAAGCTTTTCAAACACCTCATCACTCACCAGGGATAACCAGGGCAAGTCTCTTAGCATCTCCACGGGCTTCTCAGGCTCTTCCCCGGAAGGGACAGCAACAGAATTTTTTGTTCCGGGATTCAAACCCAACAGGCCCCTCAGGGCATCAATGATTTTCATGGCCATTCTACAAATATCTAAACTTCTGTGAAAAATGCAATTACTGAATCAGTGCGATAAGTTTAGTTGTTTAAATATGATAGTAAAAGTGTATTATCAGGATGTGGAAAGAATCGATCAAACTCTAAATAATAATTTTCAGGGCAGAATCCCACAAAGGCTTTATAGCGCATTTCAGAGTCAACTCCCAGGTCCTCTTCATAAAACTTAAACAGCTTTTTTCCTTTTGCATAGGCATACCATCCCTCCAGGTCATCAATGATGAATCCAACATTCACCGCCTTAGATGGAGTAAAGGAATGCATCCCCCTTTTCTCGTCCACAAGACCCAAAAATCCGGTTTCTGAAACTTTATAAATCTTGGTCCACCCCTGGTCCGCTACCAGCTCCAGACCTAACTGGTCCTGGTAGAAATTCTGCATGCCTAACAGGTCCTTGTAATAAAGCCAGGTGATGCTTGTGTGAATAGATAAGCCCTGCAGCAGATTGCTATGCCCCTCTGTCTGAATTATATTCCTTTTGTTCTGACTCAGGAGGGGGATAAAATCTTCATTTTCAGAATGCTGGTTAAATCGCTCAAACTCCAGCAGATAACCCTCCGGATCCACTATTACAAATCCATCATGGGCACTTCCCTCCCTGGGTTTGTATTCGTATTTGATTTCAACCTCCTGGTCCTTCAGATAAGTAAACCATTTGTCGAGCTGATCGGTAAGCAATGCCAGGGCTACTGTTTTGGGCTCTTCTGAAGAGTGCATCCCCTCGGCTTCATCTACAAGTATAAGATAGGAATCGGCTGTCATTCTCAGGATGAAGGCCATACCATAATCAGCCACCACTTCCATCCCCAGGGTATGGGAATAGAAATCCACAGCTTTTGCAAGGTCCTTATAATAGAGAAACAGGTTGGTGGCCTGAATTCCAAAATCGTCCATGGTTCTGTAGGGGGTGTTCTGAGACAATAGCCTGTTTATCTCGCGAGGACCATAGCTAAGCAATCTGCCAAATCTTCTGGATAATTCAAGTCGGGTTTCACTGTCATAATCCCCCCTTTTCTCAAGCTCCTTTTTATCTGACTTAAGAGAAAGGTATTGTTCCAATGTGGTGCCCTGATAGAGCAAAAGTACATCCTTTCCTTTTGCAACATCCGAAGGAAACAAATCTGTCACCACCAGCTCAGATTCGCGATAGACCTGAACATTGTATCGTGCTGCCACTTTCTTTGCTTCGGGTAAAAAGCGGTCCATTTCAGCAGGACTCAATGGGGCGCTAAGAGCCAGCTTCTTAACCCCGGCATTGATCAGTTCGGAGAATCCGCCTACGACCCCCAGTTCATATGAAAATGCATCCATTCTGCTTTTATTTCGTATTTGTGAATTCGGCTTGCATGCAAAACAGCTCATACAAATAATGGCGATAATCAATCCTGAAATTCTCATAGCTATCTTAAAGATTCAAGTATTTCAATGCTTACCCAAAATATATCCCTGTTCGTCAATGATCTCTCCGATCAGGTCAACAGCATTCTGCTTAGATTCCTGGCTTAGATAGATTCTCAGGAACTAATGTACATCAATCTTTGGATCAGGTCAACTTGCCTTCCTGTTTTAATGAAAAATCAGAACGGCCAGGATAACGATGAGTATGCCAGATAACAGCGTTACCTTTCCCAGCGCAGCTATCTTTTTTAGATTGGCTTCGGTCTCCCCTTTTCTGGCCCTTCTGGTATAAATACTGACCACAATGATGGAGATTGTAAGAACAGCCACGAGAAGAAGTTTGGCTATCAACATGGGCATGTCAGCCAAAGCTCCCCAATAAGGAGTCATCAGGTAGAGTCCAGAGATAATAAGCATGGCCAGCCCGATATGCCCCATCGTACCGAGGGCAAATGAGTTCAGAGCAAATTTCTTTCCTGCCTCCTTTCCCATTTTTGATCCTGCAATACCCAGGAACATAAAGGCAAAACTGGTCCCCAGGCCCATGGCCAAACCCAGGAAATGGACAATTAACATGGCTTCTCTCATGGTATAATCAGCTTTAAATTTTGCTTAGCTGCCAGGAACTGGCAGGGATTCATGAACCTCAATCTCGCAGGCAGCATTCCAGTCAAGATGGGGATGGTCTTTCAACAATGCTGTGACTTCCTGCAGATCAGTTGCCTGAAGTATGGAATACCCGATAACCTTGCTATCACTGTCCTCTTTACCACCATCCGATCCTAACTTAATTCCATTGCCCAGGGGGGTCCCGAAATCTAAAAGCCTGTCTCCGCATTTCTGAGCCCAGGCCATCCAGGCCTGCATCCCTTTTTCCATTTCCTCGGGAGAAGACTCGGCAGTTTTCCAGGCGGCATCGATGGGGGCATTATAGGTAATGATATACTTTTTCATGCTATCTGTTTTAGACCGCTAGTAAGAGAAAAACGGTCCTCCAGTCTTATTGTTCCTGAGGAAAGGAATGATTAACAAAAATTTATGATTTCGTATGTTTACAGGAGAAAACCAAAAACCATGAAAAACCCGAACTCAATTAACAGGTTTCTTCGAGACATTATACTGATGGGATTGGCAGTATTCACCGGCATATCCTGCAACTCGTCAAAATCTGAAACGATACAGCCGAATATCATCTGGATCGTTGGCGAGAATCTGAACCTGGACCTGGGGATTTATGGTGAAAAGCTTGTGGCTACTCCTCACCTGGATTCACTCGGAAAAAACGGGATGATATATACGCATGTGTTCTCCACCAGTCCGGTCTGTGCACCGAGCCGGTCCGCCTTTATGACCGGCATGTATCAAACATCTACCGATACACATAACATGCGCTCCCACCGGGAAGACAATTACCGGCTTCCGGAAGGAGTGCGGCCCGTAACACATCGCCTGAATGATGCCGGGTATTTTACAGCAAACATCACAAACATCGGGGACCGCATTGTGGGAACCGGAAAACTGGATCTGAATTTTGTAAACGAGGGCCCCTTATATGACTCCGAAGATTGGTCAGCACTTAAATCCAATCAGCCCTTTTTTGCCATGATCAATACACCTGAAATTGAATATGACATCTACGACAGACAGACCGCTTCAAAAGAACGGGTGGAGTGGGTAGGCGAGAAGAACCATCCTCAAATCGCCACCCCTGAAAATGTTACAGTTCCTCCCTATTACCCTGATCATGAAATCACCCGGCAGGAGCTGGCACGCTATTACAATTCTGTTTCCGGAATAGATATTCGTGTGGGATGGATTCTGGAACAGTTACAGAACGACGGACTTGCCGATAATACAGTGCTTATATTCTTCGGTGACAACGGCCGCCTGGATGCACGCGGTATTCACTGGTGCTGGGATACAGGTTTGCGAGTTCCCATGATCGTTTATTGGCCCGAAGCCCTTGAAGCCCCGCACGATTATAAACCAGGAAGTGTAAATGATGATATTATCAGCTTACTGGATATTACCGCCACCACCCTGGAGATTGCAGGAGTGTCCCGTCCATTGAGCATGCAGAGCCGGGTTTTCCTTGGTGAACATTCCGATCCTCCACGGAGCTATGCTTTCAGTGCTCGTGACCGCATCGATGAAACGGTCAACCGCATCCGGTCGGTCCGTGAAAAACGCTATCACTACATGAGAAACTTCATCCCCGGTCAGGGATTTGCCTCCTTGAACCGGTACAAAGAAAAGTGTTTTGCTGTGAAGCCGCTAATGCGAGAATTATATGCAGCAGGCCAATTGACGGGTGCCGCCGCAGAACTGATGGAACCCTTGCCCTATGAACAATTATATGACACCTGGACCGATCCCCATGAAATACATAATCTGGCCGGATCCGATCTGCCAGAGCACCGGGAGGCTCTGCTAAGACTCCGATCTGCCCTGGATACCTGGGTTTCAGAGACCGGTGATCAGGGAGCATGCCTGGAGCCGGAAGAGATCATCCTGCCCTTTGAAAAAGAGATGCACGATTGGTTTGGAACTCCTGAATGGTATATCCAGCAGGGGAATTAAGCGGGCTAATTCCCTGCTTCTTTGGGTGCTTCCCCAAAACTGATCATCCAGTTGATGTTAAACTTATCGCTACACATGCCGAAATAACTTCCCCAGAAGGTCATGTCCATTGGCATGGTGACCTTTCCACCTTCAGAAAGCTTGTTGAAAAAGTCATCGGCCTCTTCCTTGCTCTCTGCAGTAATGGACAGGGTGATGTTATTACCAAACTGAAGCCCCTGAGCCCATTCACCGCCCACATCACTTCCCATTAACATCGTCTCTTTACTGATTGGCATGGAAACATGCATGATCTTATTCATATCTGCCTCTGAAAGCTCCATACCTTCCTGGGGTGGCATCTCCGAAAACCTGTTCAGCATTGAAAACTCCACACCAAATACCCCTTTATAGTAATTAAAGGCTTCTTCGCAATTACCTTCGAAATTGATATACGCATTAATTGTTGCCATAATAACTTGTTTTTCTGGTTCCTTAATTGAAAACAAGAATCGACCATGAAGGTTCACTGATACTGTCGGGATCAGGCCCGGATCTTCCCGGTTTCCTTAAGCTCAACCTGTGCTCAGCCAGGCTTCAACTCCAGAACAGTGATGGTGCTGTGCGTGCCAATGCGCATGGGTGGTCCGAAAGTTCCCGCTCCCTCGCCCACGAAAATTTTCGTTCCATTGTAATCATGCAGCCCTTTGTTATAGGTATAAATGAGTTCTCCAATCAGGTTCACCGGGAAGAGCTGTCCGGCATGCGTATGTCCCGACAGGTAAAGATCAACGCCCTTTTCATGTGCATACCGGATTCCATCGGGGCTATGATGCATCAGTATGGTGGGCCTGTTTGCTTCAGTTCTGATGCCTGGTAAGATCTTACTGATGGAAGGGAGTTCACCGCTTGCATGCATATTCACACTGTTGTCATCAGCCAGCATATGATTTAGGCCAATAATCTGCAACTCGCCCTCCAATGCTACCTGGTTGGACAGTACATGAACCCCCACGTCCTTCAAGCCGCTTTTTACCTCTTCCACACCACTGTAGCCATCGTGGTTCCCCGCTACAAAATAGACCGGTGCTTCCAGGTGCCTGAGAGCCTCCAGGCTTGCATCGCCAAAACGGATCCTCCCGTCAAACAGATCTCCGGTAATCAGCACCACATCCACCTGCTGCTCATTGGTTCGATCCACCAGTTTCTGTAAAAAACCAGGCCCTCTGAAATGCCCCAGGTGAATATCGGTCCAGTGCATCACCCGGACCTCCTGTTGCAAACCAACTATTTCAAGTTCCAATTCATTGCTCCGGATGGTAAAAGCGTTGATAATTCCATAAACTGAGACCAGGAAGGCCAGGGCCAGGGCCGCCAGTCCATAGTAAATTGGTTTCACCCTGATGACTAAATGAAGCAGGTCCACCAGCAAAACAGAAAACAGGAAATAGAGCATAAAACCCATGAGGATAGCGGCGGCTCCATAAAGCAGCTGTCCGGCCAGTCCCATGGCATTGGTAAACAAAGCCAGTCCCAGAATCATAAATACAGTTAAGGAGGCAAAGCCCCATATAAAGGGCCGGGTGTGTTCCAGACTGAAATACCATGCAAAACGTCTGCTCAGATAAATATTCGCTCCCACCAGGATAGACAAGAACAGAAGCATAAAAACGACAGGTAAAAATTGTTTCATGGAGAACTAACTTAATTGATAAACTTCCTTAATACTCCTGCCACGGTTCATGACCAGGTCCACCTTCTTCAGTTCCTCCGGAATATTGATCCCCTGAGGACATTTCTTCACACAGACCTGACAATCGGTACATACGGCCGCATTTCCATTGGTCTTTTCTTTGTTTAACTTCCTCTCATCACCCACCAGTTTCCGGTAAGATCGTTTGGTCCTGAAACGTCCAAATCCATTCTCCATGGCCATGTTATTGATAATGGCAAAATTCTCAGGAATGTTCACTCCGGACGGGCAATTCATACAGTATTGGCACGCTGTACAGGGTACCAGGATGTTCTTCCGGTATATTTCCACCAGTTGTTGAATGACGGCATTGTCTTCCTGACTCAAGGAATTTATACCTGATCGTCTGGCACTTTCTACATTTTCGTTCAGCTGTTTCTGAGAGCTCATTCCACTAAGCACCAGGGAAACTTCCGGCAGGTTCCATAGATATTGCAGGGCCCAATCAACCGCACTTCTCTGGTTTTCGGCCTTTGCCATCACCTCCCTGGCCTCCTGTGGCGGATTGGCCAGCTGACCACCCTTTACCGGTTCCATGACAACCACTGCCATTCCTTTTGAAGCTGCATAAGCAAGACCCTCATGGGTGGCCTGAATGGCCGTATCCATATAATTGTACTGGATTTGACTTACATCCCAGTTATAATAATCCACAATCTCCTTGTATACCGGCAACACATCATGGAATGAAAACCCGATATAGCGAATCTTACCCTCCTCCCGGGCCCGGATCATCCTATCGATCAAATCAAATCGTTTGACTTTATCAAAGTAGCTCCTGTTTAAAGAATGAAACAGGTAAGTATCCAGGTAATCGGTCTGCAATTTATTCAATTGACGCTCCAGGAAACTATCGAAGTCTTCCGGCTTCCTCACCAGAGGCATAAACAACTTTGTCACCAGGTGCACTTTTTCCCTGTATCCATCCTTCAGGGCGTTTCCCAATACTTTCTCACTCCCTCCAAAATGATAGGGCCAGGCTGTATCCAAATAATTTACTCCCTGGTCAACCGCACTGCGAATCATGCCGGTCGCCTTTTTATTATCGACCCGTTGAGGGATCATTCTTACCGTAGGAAGGCGCATACATCCCAGGCCCAAGGCAGAGACTTTAAAGCCGGTATTCCCAAATTTTCTATACTCCATATTCGGAATTTAGTTTTCCTCCAGCGCCAGCCTGATAATTCCATTTACCATAGCAGCAGGGCCATTGGGGATCCAGGTCTTCAGGAGCATTTTCGGAATGGAAGCCAAGGGAACGCTACTGGAGTACATCGTCACTTCAGTCTGTCCATTTCCCAGATCCTTAATGGTGTAGGTTGAATAGGAATGCCGCATTCTTTCAATCCCCTGATCCGGGTACATATCAGGGGCCGGCAGACCTGTTAATGTATATGTTTTGCTTTCAGTATCTTTTTCCATTTTATAACGGGTGACCACATCGGATACCGGCATGGGCCAGTGTTTCTTCAACAAATAATACGATAGCCACTCATCCTCTGAAATATCCCGGATCCGCTCGGTATGCTCGGCATCTTCCATAAAGTCTTTATGCCTGGAATCGTCCCTTAATACAGCCACACAACTTTCCACACTTACAGCAGCCCTTGTGATCGCTTCAAATTCCAATACATTGTACTTCTTCCCATTGTCGTCCGTCTTCTCCAGGAAATTATAATAGACCTGGACCTTGCCATCCTTTGTTTCATCCTGCTTCCAGCCTTCTCTCTGGGCCCTGACATCGGGACTAAGCATTAAGATACACAGAATGGCTATGCATGCCTTGACTTTGTGTTTCATATGTTAACCATTAGATAGGTTCTGGTATAAAAATACAAAGTAATTCCAATTTACATTTTCTGAAATTCAGTAAGTGCAAACCACCCTTGCTCATCGCAACGGGTATGATTCAATCTCAGTCCACTTGCCTCTGCCATTTTTTGAATATGCCCTTCATTGTATTTATGAGAATTCTCTGTGTGAATAGTATCTCCCTGACTGAAGACCAGTTTATCATCAAAGTATTTGGAATGAACGCTTACATCCTTCCTGGCTACCAGGTGCATTTCGATCCTGGCCTTTTCTCTGTCAAAATATGCATGGTGGGCAAAATCGTCGGCATTGAAGTCAGCCCCGATCAGGTCATTGACATTGTTAAGGATGTTCTTATTAAAGGCTTCTGTTACTCCCCTGGCATCGTTGTATGCTACATGGAGTATGGGTTCAGGTTTAATCATGTCCGTTCCCAGCAAAAGGACATCTCCTTTTTTCATTTGCTCGCTGATCTTACACAGAAGTTCCACGGAATCGTCCCATTCAAAGTTTCCTATGGTACTTCCAAAAAAGCAGATCAGCGCCGGCCGCTCCCTCTTTATGGACTCAGGTTGAGAGAAAAAATCCACAGCATATCCTTCCACATGCAGCTTGGAAAATGTACTCACCAGTTCCTCAGCAGAATTTTTCAGAGCGGGCTGACTTATATCCAGAGGTATGTAGTGAATCGCTGTAAGCTCCTGCTCGGCTGCGGCTCTTAAAAGGATCGATATCTTGGAATGATCACCCGGTCCCAGTTCAATGATTTCAAAATTTCCATACCGCTTTATTAAATCCGGTGCGATCTGCTTCAGAATTCCCTTCTCGGTACGTGTGGGATAGTACTCCTTGAGGCTGGTAATCTCTTCAAACAGGATCGACCCTTCCCTGTTATAAAAGTATTTGCTGGAAATAAATTTCTGCTCGGCCTGCAGGCCGGCTACAATTTCAGCTCTTACTTCTTCAGGACCAATTTCCTGCAGAAGGTTGGTGATGGAAACCCGATTTAAGGTAAGAGTTTCTTCGTTTACAAAATTCATACACCTATATTATATTCCCTCTCCGGAATTCCCGTCTCAGTATGGTTTCCAGGGTCATTGCTCCATTCAAACCAACCGCCATCAAAAACCGAAACCCTGGGCCATCCCATCAACCAGGCATTAAACCAGGCTTCACTTCCTCTCCATCCCGTTCCGCAGTAAAAGGCATTGTGTTTTTCCGGCACAACACCCACTTCCTTCCAAATTTCTTCTACCTCGTGAAATTCACGTGTGGTATGATCCAGGTTTCTGTAATTTTCCATATGATACGCATCTGTACCGCAATTTCCAAAAACCGAACCCGGGATCCGACCTTTCTTTTCGATATAGTTATATCCACTCACTTCTCCAATGTATTCCGGCCAGCTGCGAACACTGACCAGGTTGGCCATATCTGAAGCGATGATTTCTTTTGCTTCCGGGACATCCACTGCCAGCTCGGGGCGACCGGGAATACGCGCCTTAAACCTGCCACGGCTAAGAGCCTTATATTCTTTCGTTGTGACCTCATAAGCTGCTTCTTCCCAGGAAAGAAGTCCCCCGTTCAGGACCCGAACATCTTTTACCCCTGCATACATCATTATAAATGCAGCACGGATGGATCCCAGGTGTCCGGCACTGCTCCCCGGAAAAGGATCATTGTTATCAGGAAAAGAAAAACGGCCATAGAGGATGACTGTCGTGTCCTCGGTAATCCCCAGATTTTCAAGTGTCTCCTTCAGCTCTTCAGGGCTCCTTCGATTCCAGGTCTCGGGTGACTCCAGTGTATTGGTATCTACCTCGATTGCTCCGGGAATATGTCCCTCCTCATAAGCTCCGCGATTGCGATAGTGTCCATGGCACAATACAAAATCCTTCCCTTCAAATTCAGGAGGAGTCCCCCCGTCAAGTAAAGTCTTCAGCCATTCCGGATAAACCAGCTGCCGGTAACGCTCCAGATGATCCATGGGCAGTGTTTCCCTGGCAGACCATTCGTCCAGGAAATGATTGTATATCTTGATATTTTCGTAACCCGAACGGAAAAAGCGATCAGCAACTTTTTCTGACTCTTCGATTTCATAGCCATAAATAACCAATGATTGATCGGGGAGAATGCCCTTTGAGCGCACAATCTCGATCCAATCGATATAATTGCTCCACTTAAAAGGCAGACTTCTTGCCCCTTTTATATGTCCTCCTCGGAGTTCATTCTTAAGTCTCCATCCATTGTAGGCCTCAACCGGCCTGATATCAATTATGGAAATTTGCGGATCCAATAGTTGCTTCTGTAAATCGGCAGTGGATATCGTTTGAAAAACCATGTGTGTTTCTAAGCCTGTTTGATTGAATTGAAATAATCCTTCCATTCCAGGTGCCTCCTGCCGGCTGCAGCCTCAAAATCGGATTGTATATGAAATTCACCCTTCCTGATCTTGTTGTAGATCCCGGCTATAACTGAACCTAAGAAATCGCCATTCATCTCTTCCTGTACAGACTGGTAGGCTTCCTGAGACATGGCCTCATACACCAGGTTGGTGCCAAAAGCCTCATTCAGATAGGCTGTTAACTGTGTTTGAGTAATGGGCTCTCCGGCCAGGTTAAAAGTCTTGCCATTTCTGTTGTCATTCAGAATCATCTGAACATAGGCATAGGCCAGTTCCGACCGGGTGGTATATGAACACAATCCGGCTCCGGCACTGTTGGCCACTTTGCCATCCTTTTTGTAGGTTTCGATATACTCCACATCCGGTTCGATATACAGTCCGTTTCGTCCTATGGCCCATTCCAATCCACTGTCCCGGATATCCTGTTCGGTCTGCCGGTTGCTGCCTACAATGGCATCAAATCTCGATTCCCCATCCTTTCCCACTATACTTGTATAAACAATTTTCCGAACACCATTATCCCTTGCTGCCTTGATTATATTCCGGTGTTGGATAATCCTTTTATCCGGCGCGTCCATACCTGAGATGATCACTACCACCTCGACCCCTTTGAGCGCTGAATCAAAATCGGATTTGCTGTTATAATCACCTGGCATAATGGTGATTCCAAGGTGTCCGGCTTTGGATGGAGTACGGGCGGTCCCCACAATGTTCTCCCTTCCAATCTCACCAATCAATTGTTTCACAATACTGGCTCCCATGTTTCCGCTGGCAGCAGTAACGGCTACTTTCATAAACAAAATCTTTCTATGAATAACATACAAGTCCACATAGTGTTTAAAATCCGGCGATTTTCATTGGAGGGAAAAAAGTGTACTTTAGGATCATAAACGCAAGCCAAACAACGGATAATGAGCCTGGCCAAAGGTGAGAATAAAAAGGAAGGAATCGGATTCTGGTTAAGCACCTCTCTGGTGGTGGGTAACATGACAGGGTCCGGGATATTCCTCTTACCTGCAGCCCTGGCCCTTTATGGCGGAATTTCGATTTTTGGCTGGATCTTTACTGTGGCCGGAACCATACTTATGGCCCTTGTATTTTCGAGACTCAGCAGCTTGATCACCAAGGCAGGCGGACCCTATACCTATTCCCGGGAGGGATTTGGAGACTTTGCCGGATTTCTTGTTGCCTGGGGATACTGGATCTCCATATGGACCGGCAATGCAGCCATTGCAGTGGCAGGTGTGGGTTATCTCTCTGTTTTTATCCCTTCACTGAAAGAGAATCAGTTGCTTTCCGCCCTTATGGCTGTCGGAGCTATCTGGCTGTTTACTTATATCAACACCAAAAACATCAAAAAAGTAGGAGTGGTTCAACTGATCACCACCCTGATTAAGGTTTTACCCCTGCTATTGTTGGGAAGCTTTGGCTTCCTGTATTTCAACAGTGCTCATTTCAAACCCTTCAACCTGAGTGAGGTTTCAAACTTTGACGCAATTACTGCAACAGCAGCTCTGGCGCTTTGGGCATTTCTTGGCCTGGAATCGGCCACCATCCCTTCGGATAAAATCAGAAATCCAGCTAAAACAGTTCCCCGGGCCACCATCGCAGGTATGAGTATTACCGCTTTGCTATATATAAGCAGCACCATTGGAGTTATGGGGATTATCGCACCATCAGAGCTGCAAAGCTCAGCGGCCCCATTTGCAGATGCAGCGCAGGCGGCCTGGGGAGACTGGGCCTATGTGCTGGTTGCAGCAGGCGCGGCTATTGCTTGCTTCGGGGCTCTGAACGGATGGATCCTGCTCCAGGGACAACTACCCATGGCTGCCGCCAGAGACAAACTCTTTCCTCCGGGATTTAAACAGGTCAACAAAAAAGGAATCCCAATCATAGGGCTTCTTATTGCCAGTATACTGGCCTCCTTACTGGTAAGCTTCAATTATACCAGGGGACTGGTCAAGATGTTCTCCTTTATCATTATGCTATCAACCCTGAGCTGCCTTCTTCCCTATCTCCTTTCTTCCCTTTCTGAATTAGCCCTCTATCTGAGGAAGAAGAAAAAGTTCAATAAGCGCAAACTTATAGCCACCCTCCTTATTTCCATTCCTGCTTTTCTATACTCAGTCTGGGCCATCACCGGATTGGAACATGAGGTGATCCTTTGGGGTGCCATCCTCCTTGCATCGGGCATCCCCATATATGCCTTTATTAAAATGCGCCTTCCATAAGTCAGATTTGGCCATCGGTCCAAGACATACTTCTGTTTACCCTTTGTTAATTATTTGTTAAACAATATATTTTAGATATAAGCCCCTAACTGTATGTATGTGCTTGTTAATCTATTTGTTAACGACAATAAATAATATAGGGAAGGCTAGGTAATTTCTGTATTTTGTTTATTCTTTTTCATTATTTGTTAAACATTATGATGATTGAGGCGTTTACTATAAAAATCAAAATCATAACTAAAATTTAACATCATGAAAAAATTAAATTATTTCTTATTTGCTACCCTGCTAACAGGGTTGTTTGTTTTCACTTCCTGTGAAAAAGATGAAGATCCTCCAATGGGTGATCCTATGCCTGGACTATCCTCTATTGCGGGAATCGCATCGGCAGATGCCAATTTCAGCATTCTCGTTGAAGCACTTTTAAAGGCTGATCTGGTATCCACTCTTGATGGTGCGGGAACCTTTACGGTTTTTGCTCCCACCAACGATGCCTTCGAGGCTCTGTTCTCTTCCCTGGGAATTAGTGGAATTGATGATCTTACCGCCGATGCCCTGACCCCAATTCTATTGTACCATGTACTGGGAGAGAAAAACACATCCACCATGTTTTCGGATGGATATTACAACTCTTTGAGCCCTGCACAGGGACGTACTCTTTCCATGTATATTGGCACCTTTAATGGAGTTTCAATAAACGGATCTGCCACTGTTACAAGTGCAGACATTGAAGCCTCAAACGGGGTCATACATGTTATTGATGCTGTATTGATGCCCCCAACAGTGGTGGATCTTGCAGTTCAGAATGGAAATTTTGAAACGCTGGTTGCTGCAGTAGTTGGTGCAGGCCTGGCTGAAACATTATCTTCTGATGAAGGAACTTTCACCGTTTTTGCCCCAACCGATGATGCTTTTGCCGCACTGGGTGGAAACGTTCCTGAAGATTTGAGCCCCATCCTTCTGTACCATGTGCTCGGAAGTCCGGTATATTCCGATGAGATCTCCAGCGGAATTGTTAAGTCACTGAACGAAAGCGATTCAGAAATCATTATGGAAGTTTCTGACATGGGTGTTATGCTCAATGGTTCAGCAAAAGTTGTGGCCACTGACATAGTTGGAACCAATGGTGTTATTCATGTGATTGACCAGGTGATCCTGCCAATCAGCAATGGAAGCATCCTGGATGCAGCCATGGGTCTTGAAGATTTCAGTTCCCTGGTAGCAGCCCTGGCAAAAGCCAATCTGGCCAGTACCTTTATGATGGACGGAGCCTACACGGTTTTTGCTCCCACCAATGCTGCATTTGCCGCATTTCTTGAAGCAAATAGTCTTTCCTTTGAAGATCTGACTGCTGAAGCCCTGGCTCCAATTCTCAAGTATCATGTTCTGGCTTCTGAAGTCATGTCCTCAAGTATTGCCACCGGGTATGTAAATACCATATATGAGGCACAGGAGGGCAGAGCTGTCACTCTTTATGTTGAGCTGGATGGCGGGGTCATGCTGAATGGTTCTGTAAATGTAACAACTGCTGATGTTGAAACCAGCAATGGAGTGATCCATGTAATTGACGGTGTACTTAGCCCCACATCCGTGGTTGACATTGCACTTAACAATAGTAGCTTTACCCAACTGGTCGAGGCAGTGGTAAAAGCCGGCCTGGCAGAAACTTTGAGCGCCTCTGGTCCCTTCACCATTTTTGCTCCCACCGATGATGCTTTTGCTCAACTTTATGCTGACCTGGGTGTCAGTGGAATTGAAGAGATTTCTGCAGAAACCCTGATCCCAATACTCCAGTACCATGTGGTTGCAGGAAATGTACTCTCAAGCGACCTATCTGAGGGCGACGTAGACACTTTGAACGGAAAAATCAGCATTTCGCTTTCCGGACCCGTTAGCATCAACGGAAGCTCAGAAGTAATTGCAACAGACATTCAGGGAACCAATGGTGTTGTACACGTTATCGATGAGGTTTTACTGCCATAATATGGCTCCATATATATTAGCAAAAGAGGCTGTATCACTGGGTACAGTCTCTTTTTTATTCTCGAATAAAGACAGACTCCTGCGCTAGATCAAGTGAGTGGTCTTCACAAAATGGATATTCCGTTCTTCCAGGTATTCCAGAAAATAGTCGAAACAGACCTTGTATTTACCTACAAGTTCGGGTGGGAAAACACCCTTTTCAGTGAAGTGTCCCTCCAAAAACAAGCTGGCAGCTGCCGTTGCAGTGTAACCAGTTGTTCGCGCCATGGATGAGGTCCCGGTCTCGGAACAATACTCATCATGCAAGGTATAGATTACTTCTTCTTTCTGGCCACTGGCATTCTCTCCTTTTAAACTAACCCGCATCACTGTAATTTCTTCCTCCGCATCACCCAGTTTCCAGTCTTTAAAGAGTACTTGCCGTGTAAAATCCAATGGGGAAACCTTGCTCCCTTTTACCATTATTTCCTCCGTGTCGAAAAACCCGCTCTCTTTCAACACCTTCACATACTCCGCGTGCCCCGGATAGCGCAATGTTTTTTCCTTCATATTGGGAATATGAGGCATGGTATAGATAAGGGATCTCAATCCATCCGAATTGAAAGACTCCAGGGTTCCCAGCTTATCAAACTCCACATATTCACAATCGGTCAAAGGTTCACGAACCATCACTTCGCCGTGTTCAACATACCTGGCCGGTCGCCTGTATTCTTCTATCACATCGATGGGTGAGAAGGGGGCTTTGTAGTAAAATGGCCATTTCCTGGTTTTCGGTAAGCCACCAACAAGGCATTCAAAATCGGAGAGTTTCATTATTTCGTTGTAATAACCCAGTATTACATTGTCCATTCCAGGTGCAACACCACAATCCACAATGGCTGTTACATTGTGCTTTTTGGCCAGGGCGTCCAGTTCCAATGAGTTTTCAGGGAAAAATGCAATATCTATCACATTCTTTTCTGCTCCAATAATGGCTCTCAATGCTTCAAATCCGATAAATCCGGGAACGCCATTGATAACCAGGTCGTATTGTTTTATGTCACTTTGCAACTTCTTTGTATCCGTAACATCCAGTTGCAGCAGGGTCAGTTCAGAACATTTGTCTTTGACTTTTTTCAGAACTTCGCTGCTTAAATCGCTGAGGGTCACCTGATGCTTTTTTGCCAGATCAACGGCCATGGCGCTGCCTACCATTCCGGCTCCTAATACTATAACCTTGCTCATAATAAAGAATTAATAAGTTGGAAAAATTGTGATTCAGAACTCCAAAGCAAAACCTAAGAAATCGCAATCCGGACATTTCAAGCCCCCTTTCAACTTCAATCCTTAAAATCCAGATTAAGTTCTGGCTGCAAGCGGGCATTCTCAAGCTGCAACAGTTTTTGCTTCGTTCTCAAACCTCCTGCATATCCTGTTAAACTGCCGTCGCTTCCCAGTATCCTGTGACAGGGGACAATGATTGCAAGTGCATTATCCCCATTGGCTCCTGCCACTGCTCGAATTGCTTTTTCGTCTCCCAATTTTCTGGATAAGCCGGCATAGCTAAGAGTCTTTCCATAAGGGATTTCAATCAGAGAATTCCATACCTGCTTCTGAAATTCAGTTCCCACCAGCAGAAGAGGCAGATCAAAATCCTTTCTTTTCCCATCGAAATACTGCAAAAGTTGTGCTTTGGTTTCTTCTAAAAGCGGCGACCCGGATTTAACAAAGCTAGCCATCAGTCCGGATTCAATTCGCTGGTCGATATTCTCTCTTTTTTTACGATACCTCCAATCACACAAGCATAGTTGATCATTGTATGAACCAAGTATCAATTCTCCATAGGGAGAAGAAAACAATTCAGTATGTATCCATTTACTCATTTCCCTTATAAAGTGCCAATGATGGCACTGGTATTAACTATTATAATGACTGAGAGGCGTTTTCATTTCGGACCTTATTCTCCCCGGTATGATCGAATCCTTTTTCACGTTCATAGGCTATCATGTCCCTGGGGCGAAGGTTCACAATCATGGCCCGTCGATGTGAATCGGTGCTATTTCCCCTTGAATAGTGGACGGTTGCCCCGTGATGCAGGACTACCGAGCCGGGTTGAAGCTCCACATAAATGGCCTCTTCTTCATTCCCTTCGCAAACAAGCGCCCCGTTCCTGGCAGAGGAAGCATGCTTACGCATGGGTTTTAGGTGCGATCCGGGTACGTACCACATGCATCCTTTATCGAGTGTCGCTTCATCAAGAGACATCCAGGCACTGACAGCTCTTTTATCCGGCATGTCGATCCAGTAGGCGCAGTCCTGGTGCCACGGGGTAATGGCATTGCTGTGAGGTGGTTTATCAATCAACATATCAAAATCAATCTCAAGATCATCACCCAAAAGCTGCCGGGCCACGGACCTGATCCTGCTGTAATATACCGAATTCCTTAAGGAAGGTAAATACCTGGAAGGCACCATTATCTGGGTGATACTTTCTTTTTGGACCTTCTTGTCCTCCCCTTTCAAATCCCGCCTGTTTGAACCAACATCGATTTTCCCCTCAATAAAATCCTCATAAGTCTTCCTGTATTCCTCAACGGTATCCTTATCGATCAGATTATTAACAATCAGATAACCATTAAGCTCAAAAAAACCGACATCCTCCTGTGATATTCTATACCCTTCCATAAAATCTACTCTTGGAATTTAGACCTGCGTAAGCAATCATATTGCTCTATGATAACAGGGAAATTCTGTGAATTGTTTAATTTGTTGTCTCTTAGTTAAATCTAATCCCAATGAAAATCCTTACATCTGCCCTAAAATCTTATATTGCTGCTTTTCTGTTTTCCTTTCTTGCATGCAACTCCGGAGAGAACACAAAAATCCGGGTTCTGACAGCCGGTATTGCACATGAATCCAACACCTTCATTCCCCACCTGACCACCCTGGATGAATTTAATGTCAGACGGGAAAGCAAAGCCCTGGAAAATCAAGCCTGGGCAAAGTATCTGGAAGAGCAGGGAATTGAAGTCATTCCGGGCTTACATGCATCAAGTGGTCCTTCGGGGATGGTCTCCAAAGAAGCTTATGAGGCCCTGCGTGATGAAATCCTGGAATACATAAAAACTGCAGGACCACTGGATGGCATCTTTCTGGATATGCACGGGGCCATGCATGTGGAAGGCTATCCCGATGCGCAGGTGGACTTCATTCAACAAATTCGAAAGTCGGCAGGTGACAAAGTGGTGATTGCAGCAAGCTTTGATTTGCATGGAAATATCTCCCCCGAATTCATCGATGGGCTTAATATTGTTTCAGCCTACCGGACTGCTCCGCATATTGATGGGGATGAAACGCGCCTGCGGACAGTGACCTTGCTGGTCGATGCACTTCAGAATGATTTGCTGCCACAAACTACGCATATCAATGTACCCATTTTGATTCCGGGCGAAAAGGGGATCACCAGTGTGGAACCCCTTAAATCCCTGTATGAAAGCCTTAGTCAGATTTCCACCATGGAAGGGCTGATGGATGCCAGCATTTTTGTGGGCATGCCCTGGACCGATGTTTACAGGGCCGGCATGAGTGTGCAGGTGGTGGCCAGGGAAAAACAACACCTTCCCTTTGCCCGGAAGCAGGCAGAAGCGCTGGCAAATGCCATTTGGGAACAACGTGATCTGCTCAGATTTGATACTCCTACTGCCCTGATTGATGACGCCATTGAGACTGCGCTTGAAGCACCGGAGACCACTGTGTTTATTACAGACTCGGGCGACAATATCACTGCTGGAGCTGCAGGAGATGGAACGCTGGTGCTGGAACGCCTGCTGGCCTATAAGGTCCCTGATGCCGTACTGGCTGGTATCGTCGATCCCGAAGCTGTGGAACAATGCGTATCTGCAGGCACTGGAAGCACAATCAAGATCTCTGTCGGGGGCAAAATTGACAATGTCTATAGCAAGCCCCTTTCGATCTCCGGTACAGTGACAGCGCTTTTCCCGAAACCAGGTGCAGGTGCCCCCCTGACCGCAGTTGTCCAGGTGGAAGGGATTATGCTGGTATTGCTAAGTGAACATAAGGCATTCACCCATCCGGATCATTTCAAGGCCGTAGAAATTGATCCACTGGTCCACAAGATCGTCGTTGTAAAGGAAGGATATCTGTTCCAGGGCCTGCGGGACATTGCTCCCCGCTCCATCATGGCCCTTACACCAGGCTTTGCCTATCAACTGGTCGAAAACATTGACTACCAGCATGTCAGAAGACCCATCTATCCCCTTGACCCCCAGATGACCTGGTCAGCTAAAAACAGGTGAGTATCTATCCGGATAAGAGGGCTTCCCCTATTTAAGACTATACTGGAGCCTTAGAGCTTTCTTCTTCTCTTCATCCAGTGTTTTCATATAGCCCTTCCAGCCAGGGCAGAAGTTGATATGCCACCGCCAGAACCTTCCGGCAAATGATTTTGGTTTTGCATCATACTTTGCTCTCAGTTTGCAATTTTCACAATTACTTTCAGCCATTTTAACACTGCTTTATTGTTGATAATACCATAAAGCTAAGTGCTTGCCTGCTTACCGCCAAGAATTAATTCAAATTTCTATATTCAGCAGGAGTCATCCCTGTATTTTTCTTAAACATCTTACTGAAATACTGGGGGTATTCAAAGCCCAGATCGTAAGCGATTTCACTGACGGAAACTGTTGAGCTCATCAGTTTATCCTTTGCCAGTTCTATCACATGAAGCTGAATATGTTCCGTGCCATTTTTCCCGGTTTCTTTTTTCAGCAGATCGCTTAAATAATTGGGGGACAGGTGTAATTGCTCTGCAAAATATTTTACCGATGGGAACCCCAGTTTCTGCAATACCTCCGATTCAAAATAGTGGTCCAGTAAAGCCTCGAAATCAGCAATGATGTCCTTGTTGGTCTCTGTACGGGTAATAAACTGCCGGTCGTAATACCGGTTACAATAATTTAGCAATAGTTCCAGTGTAGATACAATCAGGGTCTTACTGTGCTTATCAATATTTTGATTTAACTCATTCTCAATATCTCCCACAATTTCAGTGAGTTTGGCTTTTTCCTGCTCTGACAGATGCAGGGCCTCATACACACCGTATGAAAAGAAGTTATAGTCTTTCATATTAGATCCGAGAGAAGTGCCTCGTAGTAGTTCAGGATGAAAAACCAGACCCCAGCCATAAACATCCTTAGTCTCATCCGGATCTTCAAGGGAGATCACCTGCTTGGGAGCTATAAAAGATAAGGCCCCTTCCTGGAAATCATAGTAATTGCGACCATAGCGCATGGTGCCCGGACAAAGGTTCTTTAGCATTACCGTATAGAACCCCATGGAAACCTTTATGTTGGTGTGCTGGCTGAAATCGATTTTTGAATAATCAATTATCCCGATCAGCGGATGTTTGGGCTCCTCCTGTCCCAATATTTGATTCAGGTCGCTGATTGTTTTTATTTCTACTATTGCATCCATGCTGTTGTTCAATGTTTATATATAAGTAACTCCTGGAGCTCTATTTCTGTTCATGGGCTGTAACGGGAGGACTCCCACCGGCTCCTGGTCTATAACCTGTCACCGGCAGGATCCATCATGTGATCACTCCTGGTAAGATTACATCATGGCCTTGATCATCTTCTCATATGCACCATCTCCAAGGTTCTTCCTGATAAAAATGGCTGGTTTGGCACCCATGCCTTTAACGTAACGCCTTCTGGGTTTACGGGCTGTAACAGCCTTCAATATCTCTTTCCCGATCACATCAGGATGGCTCAGACGGTTGGAGCTATACATTTTGGCCGTCCCTTCTGCAGCCTTGTTGGCCTTTTCTGCATAGGCTCCATTCCCTGAAGTTTTCTTCAGGTTGTCGGCTGCAATCTCACCCCAGGGGGTCTTGATTCCACCTGGCTCCACAATAACCACATCAATACCAAATTCTTTAACTTCCAGCCTGAGGCAGTCAGACCATCCTTCCAAGGCATGCTTGGTGGCATGGTACCAAGCTCCAAAAGGAGTATATACTTTACCTCCCATGGAACTGATGTTAACAACCTTTCCAAAACGCTTTTCGCGCATTCCGGGGAGCACCAGCTGGGTCAGGCGGGCAAGTCCGAAAATATTCACATCAAACTGCCGGCGTGCTTCTTCCATGGACACATCCTCAATGGCCCCATAGGATCCGTATCCGGCATTGTTTACCAGTACATCAATGCTTTCTTCTTTCTCGGTAATACTGTTCACACAGTTTACGATGGAATCTTCATCGGTAATATCAAGGGCTATGGTTGATATTCCCCTGGATTCCAGTTCTTTCATTTTTTCTACTCTGCGGGCTGCACCATATACCTTGAAACCGGCATTGTGCAGTAATATTGCGGCGGATTCTCCAATTCCTGAAGAGGCTCCTGTAATTAATGCTACTTTTTTCATGATGGATATTTTTAATTGTTTTTGCTTTAACCAATTCTTTACTCTGCAAATGTACAGCCTAACATTCAGGTGATCTCTATACGATTTACGGATAGTTGTATACGAATTACTGATTGAGAATTTTATCTTTAGTTTTAGGAATAAATCCTTACAGTATTATTTGAATTCAGACCTATGGAAATACAGAATGATAAAAAATTCATAAAGGGCGTTGAGAGTCTAATTAATCCTATGGCGGTAAGCAGCCTGCTTTTCTTCCAGAGACTCAAAGGATTGCTGCCTCCGCGTCTGATGAAGAGCATGCTACTCAGAGCATCAAAAAATACGCCCCTCATCGGATTTGTAATTGAACCCTATAGCCTGTTTTTATTCTTCAAGATCCGGGATTTTGAATCCGCAAAATCAATGCTTCCTGATCGCTATGAGCTTGCAAAGACGAAGATTTTTGACGATGAAGAGCCGGAATACTACATGGGGATTGGCAATCTGAATACACGTGCGAGTTCTTTCTGGGGTATGAGACAGGAATCTTACCTGATGGCCACAGATAAAGAAACCGGCCTTTTGTCTTTTATTTTCATCGATATATTGAGCAACACTCTCATTTCCATGCCTGAGAAGGGGATTGATGATCCCAATTGCAAAAAGGCCATGTTCACAACCAGCGCCAGGGCGGAAGTCTTTCTGGATTTCATTGAAAACAAAACAAACAGGCAGCTTCAGCTTTCGGGCAGCATCAAAAAAGGTAAGATGCGCAAGCTGTATCAAAATCTCTGGCTCATGGGAAATACCTCCATTGCTTTCAGCAAGAAGCATAATGATGGAGATGACAATCCCTTTGCAGTCATATTTGACCCCGCAGAAGTTGTAGAAGCCCTGGATATTCCCGTGGAAGATATTCACATTACAGAAAATACTCTTTTCCCCGGCCTCGCAGAACCCGTACCCAGTAAAGTAGTCTGCTTTCCATTTGCCCAGCACTATATTGCTGACAGCCCGGGTTGCCGGACCATAGTTAAGGACCGCGATGATCTGATTGATAAGTATAACAAGCTGGGGGACCCTGGAGAACTAAAAGTATTCTCAGCCTGGACCATTATAAAACAGGTGACAGCTGGAATTGCTGCTGTTGTGATCATTGCCCTCCTGCTGAAGCTCCTGTTGTTTTAATCTTATAAAATCCTGTTTGCGGCAAGCTTGCCGGTAAGAATGGACATGGGCACACCTGCCGGACTGTAGGTCCATTGTCCTGCCTGGTAGATAGAAGGCAGGGGTGTAAGCACTGCCCGGTTTGCCTGCTGGATTTTATGGATTACCGGAACCGCTTCCTGGAAAGACCAACCGGTAATGGCTCCCTCTGAACTAGCCACTCTGTTGGCATAGCTCAGGGGTGAAAATGAAAATCGGGCCATGACCTTTTCCTTTAACATGGGATAGACCGAATCGGCCAGAATCTTTACAATTCGATCTTCCATGGCCGTAATAAACTCCTTATACCAGTCCGTTTCGGAGATCATCTTAAACAGATCATACTCAGTAAGTATACTGATAATCAGTCCGGTTTTCCCCTCAGGGGCCATATCCGGATCTTTCAGGACCGGAATGGAAATCTCGAAGGTGTTCAGGGCAAGATATTTATCAAGCCAGCTTAGGATCCGGTCTTTATTTGCTTCCCCGGGTACCTGTAATAATTCATTTAATTCACTCCAGTGGGTTTCTCCCAGTCCCTGTTTAGATGGAGAGTAAAAAAAATGTCCATTGGCAATCTTCCTGAAACTCTCCGGGTCTTCATCCACCTCCACATAAAGGGTAAAAACCGAATCGCCTCCACGTTTTTCAAGCAGGCGCGCCTTCATCTTCTCAAATCGCGCTCTTATCTTGCCTGGATAAGATTCTGTATCGGTGATTCTGTAGAAGGTTTTCAGGTCGGCTGCCCAGATAAGATTCTCATAGGTATAATAAAGCTTGTTATTGTCCCTTACCCTGTGCTGATGAGCCATTACACGCTCAACAGTCGTTTCTCGTAAGATCTCGCCCCCAAATTCCAGGAATTTGCTTTCCAGGGCCTCGGCAAGTTTGCCCACACCTCCCCGGGGATAGAAATAATCGAGATAGAGGGAAAAGTAGCTCAGTGCAAAAAAGGTGGGGGTGTTCTTAAAAAAATGCTGGGAGATATTATCTATCAGGGAAGGGTTCTTAATAATCTTCCGAAGGTAAGGTTCCACCGGCATGTTCATCCGGTTGATCTTTCCTATGGTAAAAATGAATTTCGGCAGCCAGGGAAGCAGCTCTTTGAACAGGTAGGTCCTGTCGCGAAGATTTTTGAAATTTGGATTTTCTATCCCATAAAGCACATCCATCTGCTTCATGACCTTCCGGATAATCAGAATCAGCCGGTCTATTTCGGCTTCACTTTCAGGATAGATCCGTTTCAGCAGTTTTCCGTACTCTGTTAAACTATGGATGTCTTCAATATCCAGAATCTCATTTTCCACACCCACGGATACGGGACTTTTAAGGACATCGAGCTCTATGCCCAGTTCTTCAAGCATGGGGAAAATAATTCCCGCATTTTCCAGGGCCCTCAAACCAGCTTCAAAATGAAAACCGTCTCTTGAAAAGGTGCTCACAAGACCTCCGCATTCCCGGTTTTTTTCAATCAACAGGACCCTGTGGCCCTGCTTTGCCAGATAAGCCGCACTGGTCAATCCGGCCATTCCTGCCCCAACGATAACCGTATGATATTTCTGTTCCGTCATGTAGGTTCAAGATTTCAGGATTATATCCTTTATCCTGGTCATCTCCACACTTTTTGTCCAAATTTCATGAGCAGCTTCCAGGTCAAGGGCCGGTGGTGCGGGTTCTTCCTCCGTGGTAAGGTTAAAGAATTTTCCACTTTCTCCCTCCACCTCCTGAGAAACCCCGAGGTAATAGATCGACTCTGAGCCAATTTTTGTGGGGCGCAGCATCTTATCAAAAAAATTCTTTTTTGCCCAGCGGTAGAAAGCACCGTTCTCCTTTCCGGTCTCCGATCTGACTGCCCCCGGGTGCATGGCATTTATGCTCACTCCGGAATCCTTGAAATACGCATCAAACACAAGCATGGTTTGAAGTTGGGCAAGCTTGGCCGAACCATAGCTTTTCAATCCGGAATAGCGGCGTTTCTCCCAGTTCAAATCATCCAGATCCAGTCCCCAGGGAGCAAAGCGATGACCCTCTGAATTGACCAGGATGATCCTGGCTTTTTCCTGCGACTTAAGCTTCTCGCTTAAGAGGACGTTGATCATAAATGAAGAAAGGTGATTCACCATAAAAACCTTGTCAAACCCCTCGGGGGTCAACTCCCTTTTGGTGCGATGTACTCCCGCATTATGAACCAGGACGTCGATGGGGCTATCGGTCTTTTGAAGCTCTTCTGCTGCCCGCCGAACATCTGAAATCACACCCATATCTGCAAGGATGTATTCACAACTAATGCCAAATTCCTGTTCGAGCTCCTCTTTCAGGGCCGAACTCTTTTCTTCACTCCGGTTTACGCACAGAAGATTGGCCCCCTGAGAAGCGAATTTCCTGGCTGTCAGGTAACCGATCCCTGCAGTGGCACCAGTGATCACCACCAGTCGATCCTTGAAATCATCTGTGCAAATCCTGGGATCTCTACGATTGTTTTTGATCATGGCTGAGATGTTGGACACCTCATACTCTTTAAAATATTTAGGCAGCTTCATATAATCTATATTTCTCAGCCAAATTTCCTTCTCATAAACCTCCTGTATGCCTTTCCAAACCTTGGAATATTGTCGAAAATATCTCCCCAGAGATCGTAATAGTCCCGCTGTTCGATAATTTTTCCTTCTTCGTTCAGGGTAACACGGCTGGAGCCATACATGACGGAATTAGGATTCTTCCGAAAGGTAATAGTCATTTCCCATTCAATAAAAATGTCTTTTTCCTGCTGAGCGGTTCTGACAATCTTCATCGTTAAATCCTTCGAGCGATCTGTAAGCCGCTCGGTCATGGCCTTAAATTCTTCCATTCCGTGAAGTTCCTGAATTGAATCTCTGAAATAGATACTATCATCGTAATAAGGAAGAATGTGCGACCAGTCTGGTTTTCCTTCCGTATTATAAGTTTTGGACCACAATTCTTTTATGCTCTCAGCATTTAACTCTTTCAGGATAGCTTCTTCTTCCTGCTCTTTTGGTTTTTCGTTCATTTATGAAAGGGTTTGCGCTTGATTAATAAAATTCAGGTTCTGGTGGGAAAATCTTATCTCTTATTTGCATTAGTTCCTCCAAGGTATCTATGTTTGGGTCCACAGGAACCAACAACAGCGGACTCAGTCCCATATCTGGATACTGAATCGAATTAGATGGCTGATTCAATATCTTTTTTGAAGCTCCGACCACAAATTGCTCCGATTCATCAATAACGTATCCAGTCAGGGTGCCATTATAATTCAATCTTGCGTGATTTGTAAATATTTCCCTGCGTGTCAGGTAGATTTCGCCCTTGAAAAATTTACCCACACTGAGCTGAACAGTAACCCCGGGATGACCGTCCTGATCCGGATCGGTCAGATTGGGATCGTTTGGATCTGTAGATAAGAGTTTTGAAGGATCTCCGCTTATTCCCAGGAGACTGGGTGTTGCCGGCCGATGGACATGCCAGATTCCATCTTTTTGGGATAATTCAACTTCCTGCACCCTGGGTTTAATGGCCTGGACAGCTTCGTCACTGAATACGGACCTCGCATTTTTCTTGCTCAGTTTTTGCTCTGCCCGTACAAAGCGATCCGCCTGCATAAGCTTGCCATCTTCCAGGTAAAAATCTGTAAACCCGTAAGAAATAATAAGAGTCCGCATTGTCGTTCTTGTGGTCGTGTCTTCGTAGGCCACCACATCATAATGCGCATAGTGTCCTACTATTGCATTCTGCACACTTTCCAGGTCTGCCGGATAACTTGCATTTGTCTCTCCTGTATCAAAAGTATACAAAGGGGACTCCGGCCAATCCAGGGGTCTTGAACAAGAAGCCAGTAGAAACAGAATTCCCAGAATTCCCGGATAAAGCCATTTTTCTATTTTCCTCATAGTCATAAGGATTGTCATGTTTTGCAACTAAGCTATTAAAAAGACTTTTGTATTCCTATTTTTTAAATTTCTATAATGCGGTTCATATTCAGCATTATGAAACCTCCTTTATGTTCAGCTCCTGTTTCCTGATTTTAATGATCCTGGTATTGAATATTTTGCTGATGTTCACAGTAATCTTATACATTACAGGAACAATGACCAGGGTCAGAAAGGTGGCGAAGGTGAGTCCAAAAATGACCGTCCATGAAATGGGTCCCCAGAAAATCACCATATCTCCACCAAAATAAAGATTGGGTTTAAACTCTCTAAGCAGGCCACCGAAATCAATATTCAGACCAATGGCCAGGGGGATCAATCCCAGTACGGTGGTTATAGCAGTAAGCAATACCGGTCGCAGCCTCGTGCGCCCGCCTTCAATTACACAGGTAGTTGCATCAGCCACAGGCAAAAACTCCCCTTCTCTCAGTCCCAGTTCTTTTCTCTTCTGCCGCTTCAGAATTTCAATGTAGTCAATGAGCACAATGGCATTGTTCACAACAACTCCTGCCAGGGAGACAATTCCAATCCCGGTCATGACCACCACAAAATCCATTTTGAATGTGGCTATTCCCCCGAATACACCAATGGTACTGAACAACACACTAGCCATAATGATAACTGGCTTGACCAGGGAATTAAACTGAGTCACCAGGATCACCAGGATCAAAGACAGGGCGATCAGCATGGCTCGTGAAAGAAAAGCCATGGATTCCATCTGCTCCTGCTGTTCTCCGCCAAAAGCAAAACCATAGCCCTCGGGGAAGTCGTAATTTGCAAGCAAGGTGGTAAGCTCCGCATTTATCCGGGTGGCATTGAAACCTTCTATTACATTGGAGGACAGGGTGATCACCCTGTTCAGGTCTTTCCGATTCACAGCCCCGTAGGTACTGCTGTATTCCACATCTGCAATGGCTGAAAGAGGAATCTGAATGGTCTGTCCATCGTCCATGAAGCTTAAGTTTAGGTTCAGGAGCGAGGCAGAATTATACCTGTACTCTTCTTTCAAACGCATGTTAATGGGATACTCTTCTTCCCCAACTTTAAAATCTGATACCTCCCTGCCAAAGAGGGCTGTTCTGAGGGTGCTGGCCACCTGGAAAGTAGATAGTCCATAACGCCTGAGTTTGTCCCGATTGAGACGCACCAACAATTCCGGCTTGCCAATATCCAAATCCATGCTGATACCCTCAATTCCCTGAATGTCTGATCGCTCAATGTACATCAGGATCGAATCGCTGACGGCTAACAAGGTTTCAAACTCATCCCCAATGATTTCCACGCTGATGGGATCTCCGGCAGGCGGACCCGACTCATCCTTTTCTATGGCAAGCTTTACCCCGGGATACCTGTTCAGGAGCTGATCGCTCATCTCCCGCATGATCTCAGAAGTAATTGCTCCCTTACGAAGTTCATATTCCACAAAGGATACCGTGGTAAGTGCCTTGTTTGGCACACTGCCGCTCTCAAACTGTTCGTTGCCCACACCTACAGTGGTCAGTACCGATTTAATGATGTTTATTTCCCGATAGGGGGCTATGATCTCCTCTATATCCCCTTCCAATTCATGCACAAATGCATTGGTGGCACTTACGTCGGTACCAATGGGCATCTCTGTAATGACATTGATGTAAGAAGGCTCATTTTCTGGAAAGAAGGTCACATTCACATCCCGGACCATGAAAAATCCAATGGCAAAAATGAGCAGGAAGAAGGTACCAAAAAAGAAGAATACCGGATTGTATTTTCGCAGGGAAAAAGTCAGGATCTTCAGGTAGATTCCTTCGAGCCAGACCAGGAATACTTCCTGGAACCAGAGTTCTGCCTTATGGAAGAAGGCTGCATTCAGCAATCCGATCAGTCCGAAAATAAGGGCCAGTGATCCTGCGGCGTTCCATCTAAGCAGGTAGAACAGGCCGCCCAGGACAAAGAGTGAAGCTGCAATCGCATAGCCTCTTTTCTTATTGGGCATGTTGTTTTTTCTATCGGGACCTACCCTGATGAATGTGGCTGAAAAAACAGGGATGATAATAAGAGCCACAAACAAGGATGAGATTAACACGATAATCAGGGTGATGGGCAGATTCTTCATAAACTCTCCTGTGATGCCACCCCAGAAAGCCAGCGGCAAAAACGCGGCAAGTGTGGTGGATGTGGATGTGATGATGGGAAAGGCCACCTCTCCCACTGCTGCACGAGCAGCCTCAAAGGGAGCATGCCCCTTATCCACGTACCGATAGATATTCTCAACCACCACAATGGCATTGTCCACCAGCAGACCCAGTGCAAGGATCAGGGAAAAGAGAACGATCAGATTGATTTTATACCCCAGCAGATTCAGGATAATGAAGGAAAGGAACATGGACATGGGAATGGCAAGGCCCACAAAAAGTGCATTGCGGGTTCCCAGGAAGTAGAAAAGCACCAGGATTACAAAAATGACCCCCATGATCATACTATTCTCCAGGTTACTCAACTGCATACGGATCGTTTCTGACTGATCATTGGTCAGGGTAACCGTCATTTCAGCCGGTAAAGCCCCCGAATCCCTGGATTCATCAAGAATCTTAAAAATCATGTCGGTGGCTGCAAGCAGGTTTTCCCCGCCTTTTTTAATAACCTGCACACTCACCACAGATTGCTGATCCAGCCGGGTAAAGGTCTTGGCTTCTTCATATCCGTCCACCACTTCTGCCAGATCTTTTAAATACACAACTACCTGTCCATCCCTTTTGACAATGATGTTCTCTAACTCGCTTATGTCTTTGAACTCACCAATAGTCCTCACCGATCGCCTGGTATCGCCCAATTTAATTTCACCCCCGGAAATGGATACATTTTCCTGGGCAATGGCAAACTCGATATCGTCAAAGGTGAGATTATATGCTTCCAGTTTGAGGAGGTCCACATTCACCTTGATCTCCCGTTCATCCACACCCCTGATTTCCACCTTGGAAATCTCTCCCACTGATTCGATCCTGTCTTCCAGGTATTCGGCATGCCCCTTGAGTTCCTCAATGCTGTAGTCGCCAGAGAGGTTGATGTTAATAATTGGAAATTCTGAAAAATCGATGTCCTCTACGGCAGGATCCAAGAGCAGATCACCGGGCAATTCACTTTTGGCCTTGTCCACCGCATCTTTCACGTCCTGAAGGGCCACTTTAATATCCACATCCGTATTAAACTCCACAAAAATCAAAGAGGCATCCTGAGTGGAAGTGGACCGTATCTCTTTAATTCCTTTCACCGCGTCCACCTCTTTTTCAATGGGCCTGGTGATAAGGTTTTCAATATCCAGTGGTGGGTTTCCCGGATAGATGGTGTTTACCAGCACAGTGGGCAATACTATTTCGGGAAATAGCTCTTTCGGAAGACTACGGTATGAAAACATACCAAATAAAATAATCACTCCCGTCAGGATGAAAATGGTATTCCTGTTTTTCAGGGCAAGCGTAGAGAGTTTAAACTCCCTTTGTATCTTTTTTGTTTCCATGACCGCGATGCTAAGGTTGAATAATCCGGACACCTGTTCCTTCAGAGACCAGATTGAAGCCCTTGGTAATCACCATATCACCAGCTAAAAGTCCATCTGTAATCATGGTTTGGTCCTGGACTGTAATGCCTGGCTTCACATAAATTTTCTTTGCTTTTGAAGCGCCGTCAGCTTGGGCCACTCTGAAGAGGAAAGTTCCATTAAAATCCTGCCTTAGAATATGGGAGGGAACCACCAATGCCTGGTCATTCTTGTAATCCTGAATCCTCACAGAGGTGAGCATGTTGGGTTTTAACTTCTCTTCCCTGTTTTTCAGTTCCACTTCCAGGGTGAAAGTCCGGGTTTGCGGATCAATTACTTCCCCAAGGCGGGTTACAGCTGCCTCCATCACCATCCCGGGATAAGCGGGAAAGCGAAGCTCTACCAGATCACCCTTGTTCACACTGTTCAGGTAGGCCTCTGAAACATTTGCAGATACCCTCATGCCAGAGAGGTTTACCAGGTGGACCAGGGGTAAGCCAGGCGAGGCCAATTCGCCCTCTTTCACCATAATATCGTCTATGATTCCGCTGAATGGTGCGCGTACATAAGCCATCTCCAATTGTTTCTGAAGTGTGGCCAGACGTGCCTCCAGGGATTCCATGGCATTCTTGGCTTCCAGGTATTGAAGCTCACTCCCGATATTTTGCTCCCAGAGCTCCTCTTGTTTGGTGAAAATGCGTTTCGCAAGCTCCAGACTGGTTTCGATTTCTTCCATGCTTTTTTCCGTCACATCCGTGTTCAATTTGAGGATCAGATCGCCCTTTTTCACCCGGGAACCACGATCTACGTTTATCTTCTGGATTTGCCCGTTTATCTCTGGACTGATGTAGGCATCCTGCAAAGCTTCCATCACCCCGGTTATTTCGAAATACCGGGCAAAGAAATCCGGGGACATTTCCATGATCTCCACAGGCAGAAGAGACATTTCTTCCGACTCGTCCATTTTGCTCCCAGGTTCCGCTTCCAGTTCTGCCTCCAGCTCTGCAATTTTCTGCTTGTAAACTTCAAGCTCCTGACGATAGGAATCAAGCTCAGCCTTTTTCTTATCGGTTCCCCCGGGGGTGCAGGCCACCAGCAGGGATAATGCTATTATTACAGCTATTTGTTTCATGTTTCAGTCTTATATTTTGTTCATCAATGCATCGATCTTTATTTTGGCATTAAGGACCTCTACCATGGAGCTGGTATAATTGGTCAATGCCTGAAGGTACTGGTTGTTTACCTGGGTAAGTTCCAGGCTGGAAGCCAGTCCTTCCACATATTTTGTATTAGTTACCCGTACCACCTTTTCGGAAAGCTCCATGTTCTTTTTATCGCTACGATACTTTTCAAGCGCATTGGCGAAGTCATATTTGTATTGCTCAAATTCCACCTGGAGACCCTCAGCGGCAAATTCTTTGTTATTTCTTGCCTGTTCATAAGCAATCCGCTTTTGCGACACCCCCGCCTTACGAAATCCACTGCTGAAAATTGGCACATTGAACGAAAGCCCGATCATAGAAGCTCTGTACCAATCCTGGTCTGCATTAAAAAAACTAAACTCATCCCGTTGAGCGGCAAAATCCATGGAATAAAATGCAGAAAGCGTAGGAAGGTAGGCTGATCGTTTTAACTTCATATCCATGTATGCCAACTGTTCCTGTTCGCTTACTATTTGATAATCAATATTTTCTTCAATGGAAAACTCGATCCCGAGGGTGGCTGTATAGTCGATGGAAGCCACCAGGCGGGCCAGGCTGTCAGTGAGTAAAATATCCTTCTCGCGTTCCACACCCATCTGGTACTTCAACAGATTCTTGGTAGCCATGATCTGCCTTTCCATGGACAAAACGCTGTTTTGAAGATCAATCAGCACAACCTCCAACTGGTCGGCCTCGATTTCCTCCACGAAACCCGATTTATAGAGTTGAAGGGTTTCTTCATATGTAGACTTAACATTGTCGCGATTTTCCTCCAGAAGCAGGAGGGTCGACTCGCCTAATAAAACAAGGTAGTAGTTCTCAATCACACTCTGACGCACCTGTTGCTCTGTAGCTTCTTTACTTCGTTCGCTTAACTCCTTGAATATTTTTGCAGCCTGTAGTCCAATGATGTATTCGCCACTGAAAAGCAATTGATTTCCCAGCACTCCCGCTGTAGCATTGTGCTTGGTGCCAAACTGGATGGCAATTTTCTCGGTGGGATCTCCCGTAAAATCAGGGATCAGGGTGGTGGGTAGATTGATGTTGTAGTTGTAGTTTACACTGGCGCTAACCTGCGGCAACCCCGTAGCTGCTGTTTCCCACACCCTTTGATCTGCTGCATCCACATCCAACCTGGCATTCTGTGCATTCAGGTTATTTTCCATGGCAAATAGCACCGCTTCATCCAATGAGAAGTGCAAGATATCAACGCTTTCCTGCTGTGCCAGAACAAAAATCGCATGAGCCATGAATAATATAAAGCTTATCTTTTTTTTCATATCTCTTTCACTTGTTTATAAGCTGACTCCTCCTTGAATTCAGCCAGTCTTTTCAATCCGCTTTCATTACAAATGCCATGCAGGTGATAGGTAAATATCTCTTGCATAAATTCGGAAGAGAGGGAGAGAAGCCCATCCAGTATCTCATGGTTTTTTAACATCTCCATCCTGGCCATATAAAGCTTGCCAATGCTTTGTTCATGAATTTCTTCCCGATAGATGCCTTCAGCCTTACCTTTCTTGAGATTCCCAACGATCAGGGCAAACATATTATGCCTCTTTTCGTCAAGCCACCTCTTATAGGTTTCAGGATAATATCTTTTCAGATCGTAATAAAAACTGGGATTATAGCGAGAATGTATCTGATGTATGCGGCCATTTACAAGGAAAATTTCTTCTATGGCATCTAAATCAGAGCGATGAACCTTCTCCAGGAACTTCCTGCTTTGCATTATGTCAAAATCGATTACCCGCTTGATCAGGTCATTCTTATCCTCAAAATCATGGTAAAGGGTTTTCTTGGAAATACCCAGCTCACGGGCAATGTCATCCATGGTGATGCTACGTATTCCATAGCGCGTAAACATCAACAAAATCCGCTCAAGTATATCTTTAAATCCCATGTGCCTTCTACTATTCTGGAAACTGCTTTTATCTCGGTAGTTTCCCAAGTTTCTATATCACTAGAGACAATGGCAAAGTGGAATTGTTCGGATATTTGTTTATTTTTTATATTTATTTCTTAGTCGTTTATGTGCTATTATCCCTTATTTATGGCATGTCATGGATTATTTATTCTTGTATATAAGGAGTTGTTTGTATTTTATAATTCGGGCACAATCAGACATATTCGTTTACTCTGGGGATCATTTCTTGAAAAATTCCCAGGGTCCAGAAGTATGCACTAAGTGTTTGCTTATTCTTCTCGCTAATTAAGCTCGATCTTCAAGGCATGGGCAAATTCTGAGGGCTTCTCATCAGGAAAATCAACCTTTAATCCTTCCTCGCCATGATTCCACTTCAGCTCTTCTGCCGAACCAAGCATGCTAACAGCGCGTACTGAAAAATCTTCACCGATCGATTGGATAATTACGCCTTCATCGTCCCATTCCAGGCAAATGGCATATACGGCATCGCCCTTCTTGGTGAAACGAATATCCTGAACCGTATATTCCGTTTCTTCGTTATCAGAAAAGGCCCCTGAGGTTCCCTCTTTAGTTCCCTCCACAGCAATAATCCAGGGACGTGTACCATAGATGGCCTCCCCATTGACTTTCAGCCATCCACCAATTTCACGCAATACCTCCTGTTGTCCTTCGGTGATCGTGCCATCCGGTCTGGGGCCAATATTCAGAAGCATATTCCCGTTCTTACTCACAATATCAATCAGGTCATCGATAATCTGGTTGGGAGACTTCTGGGTTTCATTTTCAATATAACCCCAGGACTTTTTCCCTATAGAAGTATCGGTCTGCCAGGGATATTTCCGGCTTTTATCAGATTTACCTCTTTCAATATCAAAAACCTGGATGTTATCACCATATCCAAATTTGGTATTAACTACAACACCTTTGTTCCAGTCCAGGGCACTATTGTAATAATAGGCCATAAAATGGTAAAAGGTTTCTTTAAAGGGTTTCTTTCCAACGGTCCAGTCAAACCAGAACAGTTCAGGCTCATAGAGATCAACAAGCTCGTAAGTGTGCTCAAGCCATTCCTTTATGGATTTCTCGTTGAATCCTGCACCCTCCGGGCAATCCTCCGTCTGTCCTCCTGGCTCGGCAAGACGCTCTCCATAAAGTGAGGCATATTGCGGGTCCTGAACGTCCGAAGGGATCTCAAGTTCCCCGTTAAAAAACCAGGCATTTTCAGCCCGGTGACTTGAGAGTCCGAAATGCAAACCATATTTTTCAGATGCTGTTTTAAGTTCCCCGACGATATCTTTCTTCGGTCCCATATCCACCGAATTCCACTTATTTCGGGCAGAATTATAGAGAGAAAAACCATCATGGTGTTCGGCCACAGGAACCACATACTTTGCACCCGCTTCTTTAAACAGGCTTAACCATTCATCCGCACTAAATTTCTCTGCCTTGAACATGGGTATGAAATCCTTATAGCCAAACTCGGTCAATGATCCATAGGTGGCAACATGATACTGATTTACCTTAGAGTCTTCAATGTACATTTGCCTTGGATACCATTCATTTCCGAAAGCTGGGACAGCGTAAACACCCCAGTGAATGAAAATCCCGAACTTTGCATCCTTGAACCATTCCGGGATCTTGTAGTTTTCAGCTATGGATGCTGAATCCGGCTGGAACACCTCCGTTCCTTCGGAAGAAACGAAAGATTCAATATTTGGTGTATAAGCATCCTGGCCCGTACAGGACAGCATCAATACCAATACCACTAAAACAAACGGGGTGAATTTTTTCATGCCTGGATAAATTTTTGAATAAAGGTAATCACTATTCTCCAAATACGGTCCGGAGCATTTATCAGTAAAATATGCTTATTTTAACTGCAGGAAGACAAGATAAGCAATGAAGCCAGGAGAGAACTTTAGAAATATATACCTGCGCAAGGGTTTCACAGACATTCCTGTTGGCTTTATTTTATGTGACAGCCTGCAGGAGGAATTCAAAAAACAATACCCGGAAGCAAGTACTTACCAGGAGCATTTTAATTTTCCCTATAGAATAATTGTTGATCCGGGATTTTCCTGGAATTTTGATAATCTGGACATGCTGCCCGAGCAAAGCAAAGTCGATTGGTTGAAATACTATCCCGATGGCTTTACACATGAATATCAAATCGATGGCTGGGGAATAGCCCATGAGTCAAGTCCTACGTCCATGCACATGACACGGATGCACCACCCCATGAAAAATTTCACTTTCCTGGACGAAATGCTCAGCTATCCGCTCCCTGACTACACCAAGGTGGATTTCAGCCCATTAAAAAAACAAATGGACCACATCCACGATCAGGACCTGGCTGTATTTGTGTGGCAGGAATGTACCATCTGGGAAACAGCATGGTATTTACGCGGCATGGAAGTATTGATGGTGGATATGGCCATGGAAGATGAGAAAGCCACCTGGTTACTCGATCAGATCACCGATAAGGCCTGCTATCGTGCCGCAATCTTTGCCCGGCAGGGTGCCGATATTATTGGTCTGGGGGATGATATTGGAATGCAGGACAGCATTATGATGCCCATTGAAATGTACCAGAAGTGGTTAAAACCAAGGCTGAAGAAAGTTATAGATGCTGCCAAGTCTGCAAATCCGGACGTTTTGATCTCTTACCATTCCTGCGGTTACATCGAACCCTTTATTCCCGATCTGATAGAAGTCGGGGTGGATATCCTGAATCCCGTTCAGCCCGAATGCATGGACTTCCAAGAGATTCATAACAAATACGGTGAGCAGCTTTCCTTTAGCGGCACCATTGGCACACAGAAGTTAATGCCCTACGGAACTCCGGAAGAAATAAAGAAGGAAGTGAAAAGAAACCTGGACATTGCCGGTGAAAAAGGCGGGCTGTTCTGCTGTCCTACCCACGTGCTCGAACCCGAAGTGCCCTGGGAGAACATTGAAGCATATCTAACAGCCTGCAGGGAATATCTGAAATAAATGGCCACACTGGATATCATCATTTTTGTTGCCTATGGCCTTCTTATTGTGGTGGTAGGCAACTGGCTGGCACGATCAAAAAGTGAAAAACAGAACAGTTCCGATTACTTCTTTGCCAGCAGGTCCCTGCCCTGGTTCCTGGTGGGAAGCTCCATTATTGCAGCGAATATTTCGGCTGAGCAATTCATCGGTATGTCTGGTTCTGGCTATGCTATTGGACTGGGTATTGCCACCTATGAATGGATTGCCGCTATTATATTGATTGTGGTTGCCAAGTATTTTCTTCCGGTATTCATAGAGAAGAAGATCTATACCATGCCCCAATTTCTCGCGCTTCGCTACGATAATCGCATAAAAACCATTTTAGCAGTATTCTGGTTGAGCCTGTTTGTTTTTGTCAACCTGACCTCCATTCTTTACCTGGGAGCACTTACTCTGAAAGCTGTTTTCGGGATCAAGCTGATCTACGGGATTATTGGCCTGGCCTTATTCTCCCTGCTATATACCATTGTCAATGGACTAAAAGCAATTGCCAGCACGGATATTATCCAGGTATTCTTTTTACTGCTGGGAGGGATCATTACCACCTGGTTTGCAGTGGACCATGTGGGCGGGAACACGGGGATCCTGAATGGCTTTGAGACCATGTACCGTGAAATTCCGGATAAGTTTCACATGATTATTAAACGCTCCGATCCCAACTATTTTTATTTACCAGGTGTGCGGGCAATCATAGGGGGAATCTGGATTGCAGGGATCTATTACTTTGGTGCCAACCAGTATATTATACAAAAAGCTTTCGGGGCAAAAAGTCTTCGGGAAGCCCAGAAGGGGATGGTTTTTGCCGGCTTTCTGAAATTGATCCTGCCCTTTGTTGTGGTAATCCCAGGAATTGCGGCCTATGCACTCTCGGCGGATATCGTCAAATCCGATGAGGCCTATCCCTGGATCCTCGAGAACATAGTCCCGGCGGGGATCAAAGGGCTGATATTTGCTGCTTTAATAGCTGCAATTGTCTCTTCCTTCAGTGCGATCATCAACAGTGCAGCCACCATTTTTACAATGGATCTGTATAAACCCTATATGAACCCTAAAGCCTCTGAAGAGAAGCTGGTTTCTATAGGGAGGATCTCTGGCATCGTTGCCATGCTTATCGCAGTTATCGTGGCACCCTTACTAGGCAGCATTGACCAGGCCTTTCAGTTCATCCAGGAATATACGGGTATGATCAGTCCGGGTGTTACGGCCATATTTGTCCTGGGCATGTTCTGGAAACGAACCACATCCAATGCAGCCTTCTGGGGAACCATCTTTTCCATCCCCTTTTCCGCAGCCATAAAATTCCTGTTCCCCCAAATGCCTTTTCTTGACCAGATGATGATCTCCTTCTTACTCATCTCCCTGATAATCATTATCATATCCTTATTTGATAAGAACGAAGGAAAAGGCCTGGAACTCAGCCGAACGATATTCCGGACCGACAGGTGGTTTAATCTCTTGTCAATTATTATACTAGTTCTTTTCTCTGCCATCTATATCCTCTTTTGGTAGAGGAAAAGTTCAAACTAAACCGGAGCATCAGATGTATCCGCGGATGCCAAGGAGAAACAATATTTGCATTATATTGCACTTGCAGGTGTCAACAGCTTGCCGGTGCCAACAGTTTAAAAAGCAGCCAATGGTCCGGTTCATCAAAATTCAATAATATGAAATTATTCATCATTGCAGCAGTACTATTTCTAAGCATGGCTTGCTCGGAAACAGGTGGCCTTCTCATGGAAACAAAAAACACCTATGCCATTTCCGCTTCCGACACCAGGGACTCTGTCATTGCAAAAGCTGCCCATGTAGTACCGACACCGAACCAATATGAAGCCCAGAAAAATGAATTTATTGCATTTATTCATTTCGGGCCAAATACATTCACCCGAATGGAATGGGGCAATGGAAAAGAAGATCCTTCCATCTTTGCCTTACAAAATCTGGATACCGATCAATGGTGCCAGGCCATGAAAGCCGCCGGAATGAAAATGGTAGTTTTCACGGCAAAACATCACGACGGTTTCTGTTTGTGGCAATCCAGATACACCGAACACGGGATCATGTCTTCACCCTTTATGAATGGAACAGGTGATGTTATGAAAGACCTGTCGCAATCATGCAAAAAATACGGGCTTAAGCTGGGTGTGTATTTATCACCGGCCGATTTGTATCAGATTGAAAATCCCAATGGGCTATACGGTAACTTAAGCGAATATTCCCCGCGTATCATTCCTCGTCCTGTGGAGGGACGCCCCTTTGAAAATAAGACAAGCTTTACCTTCGAAGCAGATGATTACAATGAATACATGCTCAATCAGTTATTTGAGTTGCTGACAGAGTATGGTCCCATTCATGAAGTTTGGTTCGATGGAGCGCATCCTAAAAGAAAGGGGGGACAGGTGTATAATTATCCGGCCTGGAAAGAACTGATCCAAAAACTTGCTCCCGAAGCTGTTATTTTTGGAAGACAGGACATCCGTTGGTGTGGTAATGAGTCGGGCGGAACACGACAAAGTGAATGGAATGTCATTCCCTATCAAGGGGATCCGAACGAAATGAATCGCTTTGAAGATATTACCGGTGATCCGATTGCTCAACGTGAACAGCTGTACGAGGCGAAGTACCTGCACTACCAGCCGGCGGAAACAAATACTTCCATCCGGGAAGGCTGGTTTTACCGTGATGATCATGATCAGAAGGTTAGAAATGCCGATGATGTCTTTGATATATACGAGCGTTCAGTGGGCGGAAATTCTATTTTTCTTTTGAATATACCCCCCAACAGGGATGGGCGATTCTCGGAAGAAGATGTGGAGGTATTAAAGGAAACCGGCAGACGAATCCGGGATACTTATGGCAGCAACCTTTTGGAAAAAGCCAGGGGGACCACAGAGGTACTTGATAAGGATGATAAGACTTTTACTCTAATTGAAGAACAAGGTCAGGTACTAGAATTTCAGACTCCCCGGCCCATAACCATTAATCGCTTTGTTGTTCAGGAAGCCATATCTTCACATGGCGAACGAATTGAAAAATTTGCCCTGGATGCGTGGCTTCATAATAGCTGGACCGAAATCGCACAAAGTACGAATGTGGGTTACAAACGGATTTTGCGTTTCCCCGATGTAAGCAGCAACAAATTCCGCATACGCGTGATGGCCTATCGTGCCTGCCCGGCCATTGCCAGTGTATCCGCTCATTACTATAAAAGCAGGCCTCCTCAGCTTGCAGTAAACAGAAGTGTTGATGGTATGGTAAATATTGGCCTGAAGAAGCATACCTTCCGCTGGAAACCTCATGGTGAAAAGTCCTCTGAAAATCTGAATTCGGATATGGTCATTCGTTACACCACAGACGGAAGTGAACCAGGTGTTAATTCGGAAATATTTGGTGATCCTTTTTTCCTGGCACAGGGAGAAGTGAAAGCACGGGCCTTTGTGAAAGATGAAAAAGGAAGTGTTGCTTCCGGCTTATTTGGAATCGTAAAGGAAAACTGGACCATTCTTGGAAAATCAGGGGACCAAAAAGACAATAAAGCCAAATATGCGATCGATGCCAACAAAGAAACTTACTGGCACTCGGGGAAAAATACCAGGAACAAACACTTCCTGAAGATCGACCTTGGGGCTTTATACGAGCTCAGGGGATTTATTTATACCCCCCAGACTGAAAACAGCGAAGGTATGATTCAGAAGGGCCAGGTACTGGTCAGTGAAAACGGGAAGACCTGGGCCATACATGTGGAATTCGTTTTCGGGAACCTGATAAATGATCCCACAAGCCGTAAGCTCTACTTCAAAAATCAAGTTCGTACCCGGTATATACAAATTCGCACATTGGAAATTGCCAATCAGGGAACAACTGCTTCCATTGCAGAATTGGATTTTTTATGATCCTGCATTTTCAGAACAAACGAGGAAAAAATGAAATTCAAGTTGAAACACAGGATATCCCCTCCCATTGCTTACCTGTTATTGATCAGTATTTTACCAGGAAATCTATGGTCACAGGATATCGCTGAAAGAATTGACAAGAAAGACTTCGATCCCTCCACATTGCTCTGGTACAAAGCACCTGCTGATAAATGGGAAAATGCCTTGCCTGTGGGGAATGGAAGATTGGGTGCCATGATATTTGGTGGAGTTGAAGAAGAAAAAATCCAGCTTAACGAGGATACCTATTATTCCGGTGGTCCTTACAACTCGGTTGTAAAAGGAGGCCATGAAAAGCTGGCGGAAATCCAAAAACTTCTTTTTGAAGGCGAGCCCATTAAAGCACATAAACTCTTTGGCAGGTACTTGATGGGGTATCCGGTAGAACAACAGAAGTACCAGTGCCTGGGCAACCTGCACCTCTTTTACAAACAGGACCAGGAGTATTCAAACTACAAGCGCTGGCTGGATCTCACAACTGGCATAGCCGGATCCTCTTACGTAATTGATGGGGTAAGCTATACCCGTGAGGTATTATCTTCTCATGAGGATCAAACAATTGCCATCAGGCTTACGGCAAGCGAACCAGGTAAGATCTCATTTGAATCTGAACTAAGAGGAACCCGAAACACCCAGCATTCCAATTACGGAACGGATTATTTTCGAATGGATGGAGATAAGGAAAACGAATTGGTATTAAGTGGTCGCTCTGCCGACTACCTTGGAATTGAAGGCAAATTGCGTTACGAGGCCCGCGCACGATTTGAAACAGAGGGTGGCGAGATTTCCCGTGATGATGCACGAATTACAATTTCCAATGCAGACGCTGTAACCATCTACTTCGTAGCTGCCACCAATTTTGTGAACTATAAAGATGTAAGTGCAGACGAAAAAAACCGGGTTCAGAACTATTTCCTGAAGCTGGATAATAAAAAATTCACCTCCGTTCGGGAGAAAGCCGTTCAGGATTACCAGCGCTTTTTTAAGCGCGTAAGCCTCAAAATGGAGAGCACGCCCTCTTCCTACTTTCCCACCGATGAACGTATGGAAAGCATTCAAAACTTGCCTGATCCTCAAATGGCTGCTTTGTCGTATCAGTTTGGACGATACTTGATGATTTCCTCCAGTCGAGTGGGAACACAGCCAGCCAACTTACAGGGCATATGGAACGCTTATGATAATCCTTCATGGGACTCGAAGTATACAACAAACATCAACATTCAAATGAATTACTGGGCAGTTGAGTCAGCCAACCTGTCAGAATTATCCGAACCCTTGTTCAGGATGATCGAAGAATTAACGGATGAAGGTAGCGAAGTGGCGAGGGAGCACTATGGTGCTGATGGATGGGTGTTCCATCAAAATACAGATTTATGGAGGGTGGCCACACCGATGGATGGTCCCACATGGGGAACATTTACCGTTGGGGGTGCCTGGTTAACTACCCATATGTGGGAACACTATTTATACACAGGAGACAAAGCGTTCCTGGAGAGAGTTTACCCAATTCTTAAGGGTTCGGTTGACTTCTTCATGGACTTCCTAATAGAACATCCCAATGGTAAGTGGTTGGTTACCAGCCCGTCAAACTCACCTGAGAATCCCCCGGAAGGACCCGGTTATGAGTATTTCTATGATGAAGTAATCGGCTTTTACTATTTCACCACCATTACCTATGGCTCCACGATTGATATGCAGATTTTAAAAGACCTCTTCCGGTATTACATAGAAGCCACGGAGGTGTTAGATATGGACAAAGACTACGCTTCCTGGGTAGCAGAGGCCAGAGCACGATTGGTTCCTACGCAGGTTGGAAAATCCGGTGCATTGCAGGAATGGGCTGATGACTTCGAGCAGATGGAGCCCAATCACAGGCACTACTCCCACCTCTATGGTTTGTATCCCGGAAATGTTCTTTCAGCGAAAAGAACACCAGAATTTGTAGAGCCAATCAAAGCGGTTTTAGAGCAAAGAGGTGATGGGGCCACAGGATGGTCACGTGCATGGAAAATGGCACTTTGGTCAAGACTCTATGATGGTGACAGAGCCAACTCCATTTACAAGGGATACTTAAAAGAACAATGTACCAAGTCTTTATTTGCCATATGTGGAACAACGCTGCAGGTAGATGGTGCATTTGGTGTTACTGCAGCGGTAACAGAGATGATTGTGCAATCGCACGAAGGCCTTATTCATCTACTGCCTGCTCTGCCAGAGGAATGGAGTAAAGGTCATTTTGAAGGGGTTTGCGTTCGTGGTGGATTTGAACTTGATATAAAATGGAAGGATATGCAAGTAAGCTCCCTTGAAATCTTATCAAAGGCTGGAGAAACATGTATTATCCTAGCTGAAGGTAAATTTCAGGTAATGGATGGTAAGAAAAATATCAAAACCAAACGGAGCAAAGACGGTTCTATTCAATTTGAAACCTCCAAAGGCAAAACCTACCAATTAATTCCTAAGGGCCAATAACACTCCCTAGCAGATCTTAGCTACTTTGACCATAAATAAAAAGTATAGCTTTACTATGCGCAAAACTCCAGTGTTATGAATGGGCCGAACAGGGGCGACATACATGTATTTTATTAAATTCATATTCCAGATAAGTTGAAGCCTGGGTTTGCAATTAATTTACCTCCCATTTCTGTAACAGATAACGGGCAATCCTTAAGTCATAGGGAAGGAAGAATTCATAACCTGGATCTGGATTTACTCCGTCGCGAAGACCAATACCCTGGAAATAAGTTGTGCTAATTTTACCCAGGGTCGTGCTAAGCGTGTCGGCTGCCCGCACATTTCCTGTTTCTCCGGGTCCCCCCATGTTTCCGGGCATCACCGGATTTGCAGGCCTTTGTGCATTCAATTCATCGGCTAAGTCCTGAACAACGGCCATTAAAGCTGGGTCTACATCATCCAGGGCATCAATACTACCCAGGGCAAAATAGCGATCTATCAGCTCATAGTGTTCCTTATCTTCGAGTATATGGGTATAGGCCCCGGTGGCTGCTTCTATCTCTCCAAGTCCGTATAAGGCCTCAGAGGCTATGGTCGCCACTGCACCTGCTTCATCCATGGATGCCTTGATCAAGGCTTTCCGGGCTGGCCGTGCCTCTTCCTTTAATAAAAGAAGTCCCGTTGCACCCCAATAGCGCATGGCACTATTTTCGTGACTGAGATATGTTAAAAAAGTCCCCATATCTTCAGGCCCACCCATTACAGCCAGATTCGAAGCCGCTATCAACTCCTCAAATGGACAATCGTCAGACCGTAGATAATCATAGAGCGAGCTCTCACCTGCGAGAGCTTTGTATTCGGTCTCAGGGATCATTCCACCGTCCCGGATCTCCACCCTCCAATCATCCAGTGCCTTGCGCATCCTGTCAAGTACATCGGCATAGGCGGGATCATCCACCAGGTTGTTCACTTCCCAGTAATCGTTCTCCGTATCATATAGCTCTTCAACGGGTTTGGGTAAAAAAGGATTGCTCTGTATTTCGTTGGTCAGGCCGGCATGAAAAGCTTCCTGCCAGGCCCGGGCAGAAGGTTGCAAGTACAGGTAATCCACATGCTGCATCGTTATCCGGTGGGGCATATAGTTACGGATGTAGCGATACTTCTTATCACGGACAGCACGGACATTGTCGAAACGTTCATCCATGCGTTGACGGGTCATAAAGGTGTAATCCGGATCGGCGGTCTTCTGCTCTCCCATAAAAGCATTTCCCTGGATGTAATCCGGAATGGGTAATTCAAGCATGCTGTACAAAGTTGGCGCCAGATCCACAAAATTCACCAGCCTGTCCACTTTCTCACCCGGCCTGGCAGCGGGATACAGGTGCCTGTACTTCTTCGGAATCCGGATAATCAGGGGAACATGGGTGCCTGTTTCGTCGCAGAAACGCTTGCTGCGGGGGAGCACACCTCCATGATCCGAGTAATAAAATACAATCGTATTCTCCGCCAGGCCATTCTCCTCCAATTCCTGTAGCAGCATGCCCACCTCGGTATCCATGTTTTCTATCCGGTCGTAATACTGGGCCCAGTCATGACGTATTACTGGAGATTCAGGATGGTAGGGAGCAATCTCCACCTGTTCGGGGCTATGCCTCAAGTCAGCAGTTTCAGTATACCGGTGATTGCTGCTTTCATGACTGCTAAACAGGTTGAAGACTGCAAAGAAGGGTTTGCCTTCAGGTCGGTTCAGATAGTGCGCCCTGCCGCTACTTTCATCCCATATATCGGTGGAAATGTTGCCGCTGTTATATGCGGTCTTGGAATTATTCGTGCAGTAATATCCCGATTCACGCAGTATTTCTGCATAGCTGCGTATAAGACCGGACGTTGGATAGTTACTGGCCATGTTTTCATTCCCGTTCGAAGCTGCATATACCCCTGTTATTATTGAATTCCTGGAGGGATGGCAAACCGGGCTGGGTGCATAGGCCCGGGTATATTGAAAGCCCTCACCGGATAGCTTATCCAGATTTGGTGTCGTGGCAAACTCATTCCCGTAACATCCCAGGTAATAAGCTGAATTGTCTTCGCTGGTGATCCATAGGATATTGGGAACTTCTTTGGATTCCTTAATGCAACTGGTCATAGTGATCAGAGCAAGGAAGAGTATTAAAAACGCTGGTGCAAATGTAATTCGCTTGAGCATATCGCTGGAATAGTAAGGTTAGTATAAGAATAGACTTCCTGAAAGGTGAAAATTTTAAATTGTGTTCCCAAAATAATTTCCAAACAATCTATAATATTTACAGCTAAGTGTTCGCCTTCGCTCAAGCCTGAGCGAGCAAATATGAAATCAGTTGGGCTTGCTTAAATATTACTCGCAAAGAAGAAAAACAGGGAAACGATTTAGATATATTTGCAAATTCTCGTCTCAACATGTTTTTCAGGATGCAAAGAAAAACCTCGTCTTTTCATATATTAATCACACTGGTTCTGCTGTCAGCTTTTGGTCCGTTCTTAACAGATTTGTATCTGCCGGCTTTACCATCGCTTACCACTTACTTCAACACTACCACTTCATATGTGCAGCTGAGCCTCTCTCTAAGTATGCTCGGACTTGGTTTGGGGCAATTGCTTATTGGGCCACTAAGTGATAAATATGGACGGAAGAGGCCATTATTAATTTGTATGTGGATACTTAATCTTTCTACAATTGCCTGTTTGTTTTCCTGGGACATATTCTCTTTTGTGCTTTTCAGGCTAATTCAGGGTATCGCTGGCTCCGGGGGAGTTGTATTATCGAAATCCATTCCCACAGATAAGTATACCGGGAAGACACTTGCCAGATATTTGGCAATAATCAGTGCAATGAATGGAATAGCTCCGGTTGTTTCACCGGTAATTGGCGGCATACTTCTGGAGTTCACAAACTGGAAAGGTGTATTTGTCGTATTGTTGGGACTGGGTGCCTTGATTCTTATACTTTCATACGGCCTGAAAGAATCTCTTTCAGTGGACAGAAGGAACAATAAAAGTGCATTTTCAACATTCTTCACCCTTGGCAAGGTTTTTCGTAACCCTACCTTTGTGTACAATACTTTTACTTTAGTAATGGCAGCTGTAGTCTTATTCTCATATATCGCAGCATCACCCTTCATTATTCAAGAGCATTATGGCTTTTCGCCCCTGGCTTTCAGTCTTTTCTTTTCTCTTAATTCGATTGGAATAGCCGCTGGTTCAGCATTATCAATGCGTTTCAAACTTCCTCAGCAAAGTATCATTGCCGGCTGTTCGGGTTTACTGGTCTTTACAGCAGCCACTGCAGTATGTTTATACCTGGATTTACCGTTTGTCTATTTTGAAAGCTTTCTTTTTGTCACCCTGGTATTCCTTGGATTACTCTTTCCATCAACTACTGCACTGGCTATGGACAGTGAAAGAGATAACGCCGGAGCTGCTTCAGCAATAATAGGCTCTTTCACATTTCTCGCTGGCAGTATTTGTGCTCCTCTTGTTGGTATTGGAAACCTACTGCATACGACAGCCATTTGTATGTTCACGGGGGCAATCCTTTCTGTTTCGTTTTGTATTCTCTCCAGAAGGAATGAATTAAAGCAAGAAGGCAGCCGATGTTGACTGCCTTTTGTTTGGCCCGGCTGGACTCGAATGCGACTCCCTGAATGTGAGTTTAAACCAGATAAATTAACTAGTAAGCGATTCCCATTTTTTCTTATTCAAATACCAGAGAATTAATGAAATGATTAGTACAAAAGCACAAACTACCTGAAATTGATGGAATTTCATTTATACAGATGCTAATAAATATTCCTGGAATAATCTTCACCACTGCTTACCGGAATTATGCTGTAGATGCTTTTGATCTGGACGTAATAGATTATTTATTAAAACCCATTTCGTAGACCGATTTGTATTAGCCATGAATAAGTACTACGAAAGGACCAATAAATCCCTTAGCGTTCAGACTGAAGTAAAAAAAGAGACCGCAAATTACCTGAATGTCAAAGCCAATCGTAAAACTTACAAACTAGATATTCTAAAAATCCAATACATCGAAAGCCTGAAAGATTACGTTAAAATTGTTTGTTCAGACGAATCTATAGTTACTCATGATTCTTTAACAAATCTGGAAGCCCATTTAAAAGAATTTGGTTTTATAAGAATTCACAACTCCTATATAGTAGCCACTGATAAAATCAAATCCTTCGATGCAGAATCGGTTTTTCTTGAAAACAAAGAACTACCCATCTCCCGCACCTATAAAAATCTGTCCTGGCACTTCTGGAAAAGTAATCTATAACCCAGATAAGTGGCAATTCCCCCCAAGCTAAGCCCATAAATCCCGGCGAAAAACTGGAGCCATAAAACAATTCTGTGTTGTGCCAGTGAGAGCTTACTTTTTTAATGGCTTGTATGAAATACCATAATTTAATCTGACCGGAGCAATATATTCAGAAATGCAAATTTTCACTTGAAAGAAAACTATTTGAAAGGATATTTGTTTAAGGAATGAACTGAAGTTGTAAAACAAGAAAAAAATTGCCATGAAAAAACTAATAATAGCTTTACTCCTGATCTCAGTCTTGTCATGCGAAGATGAGGATCCCATTTCGGATGCTTACGAATTACTTGGCTTTGACGTTGAGGCCACAGGTGAATTTGATCCTTACCATACCCATATCGACACAGCTAACTCCCAGATATTAGTATTTAGTTCTACCAATCTGGACATGATTAGCTTTCCTCTTAGCCTTAATCCGATAGTAACAGTATCTCCCGGCGCCAGTGTCACACCTGCATCAGGTAGTGCTGTTGTCTTTGATGATTCCGAAGATTTTGTAATATACACCATCACTTCACAGGATGGCCGGGGCAGTGAGGAGTATATTTTCACCATACGGGATAATCAGATCCCCAATGCCGGTTTTGAAAACTGGTTTGAAGAAACAGGAATGAATGCCCAGCCTTTTTTACAGCCTGGAAAATACGCTGAATCCACTGTGTGGGCCACTACCAACATGGGAACAAGTATTTACAGTATTTATGGGACTACTCCCATACAGGATGGCGATAATAAAATGGCTAAAATTGAAACGGTTGAGACTGTAGCTATACCTATTGTTGCTGGGGCTATGTATGTGGGGAAATTTGATCTCGACGCTGCTATTATGGACCCCGGAAATCCTGCTGCTGCTGCAAAACTGGGCATCCCGTTTTTTGACAGGCCAAGCGCTATTCAATTTAATTATTCCTTTGAATCGGGCGATCAATTAATACAGGCAGCATTAAAAGATCCGGGGGATCTCTTTGGTGGGTTTGATATTTATAACCTGGAAGGGGCTGATAAATTTGGAATTCTGGCAACACTTGAAAAGAGGACGGGTGATATGGTCACTATTATTGCGGAGGCTGTGTTTGAAAGCGATCAGGAGACAGACGCTATGACTGAAATGACTCTGGACCTGGAGTACTTATCTGATGATGATCCGACACATTTCCATATTTCCTTTTCTCCAAGTGTGGATGGGGGAACCTTTAAAGGAGCCATTGGTAGCAGCCTGATAATCGATGATTTGAAATTGATCTATGACTAGATTAGCCTTTTTCCTTGTTCTTTGTTTCGCATGGATTGGAATTGATGCCCAGGAGAATACCTGGGAATTTAAGGTCACCGGGGGCATTGATATGGGTATGGCCATACCTATACCGATGTCAGCTGTCCCGGGTGATGCGGAAGTAAAGCCCAAATTAATGCCAACGGTAGGCGTGGGTGCACAAGGAAATTTTAGTGATAAATGGAGCCTCGGCCTGGAAATCAATTACCACATCCTGTCCATTGATGGTACCGTGAATGTGGTCAGTCAGCCTTTCTGGTCCGATGACAGATCCTATGCCACCTATTTTTCAGGAGAAGCCAATACCAGCACAGAGATTAAATTTATAGAGTTCCCTTTGATTGCGCATTACCATATTAATGAGCGTTGGGCATTGCAATTGGGTGCCTATTATTCAGTCATTCTGAACGCAAAACTCGAAACTGAAGGAAAGAATGGCTGGCTATCCACGAACAAGGACGATACCGATAATGCACCATTACCGGGCACACAGAATACTTATTACTCCTTCAATGATGATTTGGATAACTATGATATCGGCGGTCTGATGGGGGTTACATACAACGCAAGCCCCAGGCTTACTGTCTGGGGGCGCTTTAATGTAGGGTTTAAGAGTATTTTTAAGCCGGATTTCAACAACATCGACTATGAAATGTATCAGATGCGCTTCAGCATGGGTACATCATATGTCTTTTTAAAACGGTAGATTCTTGTCAAGCGAAAACCCCTCAAGGTAGAACATCTTGAAGGGTTTTTGTGGGCCCAGCTGGGCTCAGGACCGACCGTTTAGAAAGGATCCGGTGGGTCATTTTAGGGAGGGGCCAGCTTGCAGGGATAGCTTCCCCCTGATTATGAGCGGGAAAAATTTCTTTTTCATCAAATTTCATTTGTATGTATATGTAAGAAAATCAGCTATTTATATGATTTTTGTTTTGAGACCAAATGGTATTTATTTACCTTTATTTGACCATTTGTTGTACCTATGTTGTACCCTAATTTGATGAAATGATTAGTATTAAGACTGTTTTAAGAAAGAAGAAATTACTTACGGGTAAGTACCCCATTTTTTTAAGAATTACCATGAATCGGAAGTCGATATTTTTCCGTACTCCGTATACCTCTTTTGAGAATGAGTGGGACGCTAACCAAGGCATGTTTACAGTAAAAGCGACCGACCACCTACATAAAAACAGGTTACTGTTTAAGTTCATGGACAGAGCCACAAGTGTGATTACCGATTTGGAGCAAGAAAAAGGGTATTATACACTGGAAGAAGTAGAGGGTGCATTGCGTTTAGAAACCAATCCAAACAGCAAATTGTTGTACCCGTTTTGGGAAGAAATAATTGCAGAACAGAGGCTGGCCGGTAGAACTGGCAACGCAAGGGTGCATGCCGAGGTCCTGACCTCTGTAAAAAGGTTCAGAAATGGCAAGGAGTTAACTTTCTTCCAGATTACTCCCGAATTTCTTGAAAAATATGAAGTTTGGTTGCGCTCGCGTGGTGGAACGGGTGGCGGTATAGGAGTGAAAATGAGATGTATTCGTGCTCTTTTTAATACGGCAATAAGGCGCGGATTAGTAAAGGATAATCTTTATCCGTTCCGTGTTTATAAAGTTTCAAAACATAAATCAAATGGAGTAAAGAGGGCTATAAGTATAGAAGACATTCATAAAATTGCCGGTTTTGATCTAAGCGAACATCCAACATTAATCGATTATCGAAACTATTTTGTATTTAGCTTTTTCACACGAGGGATGAATTTTGCTGATATGATGACTTTAGAATGGAATGATATTGTAGATGATAAAATTTACTACGTTCGTTCAAAGACAAAAAGTAAGTTTCAGATTAAAATACTCCCTCCAGCCCAAAAAATTATTGATTATTATAGGGCACAAAATCGCGGGACTAAATATGTGTTCCCAATTTTGCTTCAGGATAAAATGACCTTTTCTCATTTGGAAAACCGCAAAAGAAAAATGCTAAAAAGATATAATAACAGGTTGAAGGAAATTGGTGAAGTATGTGAAATTACAAAACCACTGTCAAGCTATGTGGCACGGCATAGTTATGCCAACTGCCTAAAGCAAAAAGGCATAGCAACCGATATTATTAGTGAATCACTTGGGCATCAGAATTTGGCTATTACCCAAGCTTATTTGAAAGAGTTAGACAATACATTGGTTGATGAAGCGATGGAAGTATTATTGTAAAAATTAGAATACTTTTACACCGATGAAACGAGCATGGAAGTACTTCGCATAAAAGAAAGTAGTTAAAATGCGAGTTCCATGTGATACCACTGAAAATAAACAATTTTAATCACGTGAAAATACAATATTGCTCAGATTTACATTTGGAGTTTCCAGAGAATAAGAAGTATTTATTGGAGAATCCAATAACGCCAGGGGGAGATATTTTAATATTGGCTGGCGACATTGTGCCTTTTAAGGTTATGAATGAGCACAATGATTTCGGGGATTATGTATCATCTAATTTTCGTTACACATATTGGGTGCCGGGCAATCATGAATATTATTATTCCGAGATAGAAGAACGTTCGGGAAAGTTCGTTGAAAAAATACGTAGCAATGTTCTTTTGGTTAACAACACTTCATTTGTACATGATGGTGTGAGATTAATTTTCACAACTCTGTGGACTGCTTTGTCGGGTGTTAATCAATTTGCGATACAGCAACAATTATCCGATTTCAGGGTGATAAAAAACAAAGGTCGTGTATTTGCCCCCGATGATTATAATCAAATACATAACTCCTGCTTGAATTACCTAAAGCAAGAATTAGCTAAAAATAATTGCGAGCAAACCATAGTGGTAACCCATCATGTTCCAACAATGCTTAATTATCCCGAGAAATATAAAGGAAGTAACTTAAATGCTGCTTTTGCTGTTGAGTTACATGATTTAATAGCGGACTCGGATATAGATTTCTGGATATTTGGTCACCACCATCAAAATGGTTCTGATTTTACAATTGAAAAAGCAAAATTGCTAACCAATCAGCTTGGTTATGTTGAGTTTAATGAGCACATGGGATTTTCAGGAAACAAATGCATTATTGTTTGATTATTAATATAATAAACCTATATTTGCACAATAAACTTAGTAGGTTTATTGTGCATATTTAAGTTTACTATGGTAAATCTTCAGGAATATATAAAGGAAGTACTCGGCGAAACAATTGTTGTGAGCCGATTGCCTGAACACAAGGTGTCGAAACTTCCAATGTATGTAACACAATTGTATAAAATTTACACAACCAGACTTCTGGGTACAGAATTGGTATTGGTACAACTTGTTGATGAAGAGAACATATCAATTGCCCAAACCGTGAAACAGTTAAGCAATCTAAAGAAACTATTCAATAAAACTGTAGTTCTTATACTTAACCGTGTGGTGTCATATAACCGCAGCAGGTTGACAAAAAAGAAAGTGAATTTTATCGTGCCAGGGAAACAGCTTTTTCTGCCCGAAATGTTGGTTGATTTAAAAGACGGCGACACAAAAGAAAGTCCCGTTAAAGAAAAACAGAAATTAATACCATCGGCACAAGTTATAGTACTGTACCAGATTTTAGGATTAAGTGATTTTTGGGATATAGAACAAAAGCCTTTTAAAGAAATAGCTTTAATGCTGGATTATTCTCCAATGGCAATTAGTAAAGCTGTCGACAATCTTCAGGCACTTGGCCTAATTACAATTGCTGGTGAAAAAGAAAAATACATTCAGTTCAATTACGAAAAAGTAAAGCTTTGGGAAAAAATTGAGGGAAACGATTTCTGGAATTACCCAGTATTTAAGCGGGTTTATATCGACGAACTTCCTGCAGGCATAAAAACATGGGACTGCAATACATCTGCCCTACCTGAGTACTCAGATATGAATCCGAGCCGACAAAGCTACGTGGCAATAGGAAGAACTGAATACAATAGACTAAACAAGCAAAACCTACTTTCAAATGCAAATCCTACAGAAGGAAACTATTGCTTAGAAGTTTGGAAATATAATCCAGGGCTCTTAACTGATACTGCAGTTTTTCCTGAGTTAGTAGTTGACCCCTTATCTTTGCATTTGACACTGAAAAATACTACCGACGAAAGGATTGAAATGGCATTGGAACAAATAAAAGAGAAATATATTTATGGTTAGAGGGCTGGAAATATTCAAAGAGTATTTTAAAGACTATTCTGAAAATTATATAATTATCGGAGGTACGGCATGCGATGTAATTATTGACAATGCCGGATTTGAAGCCAGAGCTACTAAAGACATCGATATAATATTAATCGTCGAAGCTTTATCTAAAGAATTCGTTCAAAAGTTTTGGGAATTCATTAATGATGGTGACTATGAACGGAGAGAAAAAAGTGAAGATGAAAGAAAATACTATCGTTTTATTAAGCCAAAAACTGTTGGTTTCCCTCTTCAAATTGAACTCTTTTCTAAGATTCCTGATTTGATGGACCTGGACGGCGAGCCTCAGTTAACTCCTATTCCTGTTGATGATGATTTGTCAAGTCTTTCGGCAATTTTGATGGATAACGAATATTATAAGTTCACCATCGATAATAGCAAGAAGGAAGGAGGTGCCCTCTTTGCAGGAACAGAAGCTTTAATTTGCTTAAAAGCAAAAGCATTTCTCGATTTATCGCAACGGAAACTGGAGGGTGAGAAAATTGACGGTCGGAACATCAGAAAACACAAAACAGATATATTTCGATTGGCTGTACTTCTGCCAGCAGAGCATAAGGTTGAATTACCGGACGGAATAAAAAGTGACCTTAAGGCATTTGTTGACTCAATTTCCGAAGAATTGCCCGACAAAGCAATTTTTAAACAAATGGGCATGGGGGCTATCGATGCGGAACCAGTGTTCCAGCAAATAAAAATTATCTTTTCTTTAGATTAAACACACCAAATTTCAGTTCAATCCCGTAAACACTTCCTGCAACATTCTCGAAAAATTTTCAAAAGGAAAAGAAATAAATAATGAATGGAAAAAGCGGAAGTGTTGATGTGGGATTTCAAAAAGTTTTAACCGAAGTATACGAGGTTAAGTCTTTTTGAAATTGGCATTGTGTGCAGGCAGCAATTAACTCTTCTGGTTTTGAAATGAATGGCTTTATGTCGGAAGCTTTTGAAAATTTTTCGAGAATGTAGTTATTTTGTGGGAGGGGTTGATGGCCAATTATTGTATTAAGTTTACTTCTACAACACGTAGCCATGGGAACAGGTTTAATTGTTTATAAACCGCGTAAGCTTTTACCTAAGCTCTACAGGTTTTTATGCCGGATGTTTTTCATTAAAAACTCATAATGTCGGAATTTTAGAAAACGATACTTTTTCATCCACAAAAACTTGGTAATTGAGATTCTTGCCTAGGCAGTTGACATAATTTATTGAATATTTTAGTCTGAAAGTCAAATAGGACTCAATTGAGAATTTTATTAGTTCAAGTTCCTATACTCATTAGGTGTATAACCCGTTTCATTTTTAAACATTCTGCTAAAATGCTGCGAATACTTGAACCCTAACTCGTGCGCAATTTCGCGAGCTGTCTTGTCTGTATCAAATATCTTTCGCTTTGCTATTTCAATGATTTTGATCTGTACATATTCCTTTGCAGATTTACCGGTTTCTTTCTTCATCAAATCACCAAAATAATTGGATGACAAATTAAGTTCTTCAGCAAAGTAGGCTACCGAAGGCAATCCCAGCGTCTGTGGTTTGTCTGACGCGTAATAGTTATTCAGCAATAGCTCGAACTTTTCCAGAATTCCTTTATTAGCGTTATCTCTTGTAATAAACTGTCGGTCATAGAAACGTTCACAGTATTTCAGTAGTAGCTCAATATTTGCCGATATAATTTCTTTACTGTGTTTATCCACCGCATGTTCCAGTTCATATTTAATCTTTCCAAAACTGTCCATTATCATCTGACGCTCACGTTCTGAAATATGCAGAGCTTCATTTGTTTTGTAATCAAAGAAGGAATATTTTTCGATATGGCGTCCCAATGCAGTTCCCATTATCAAATCCGGGTGAAAAATTACGCCATGTCCCTTTGGTTGATACAACTCTACACTTGGCTTCATATCCAGAATTTGTCCAGGAGCGACAAATATTAAGGTACCTTCCTGGTAGTCGTATGTGTTTTTACCATAGCGGAGATCGCCGCAATGTACGTCTTTGAGTAAAACTACGTAAAATCCGAAATATGTTCTGATTAACCTCCTTGGGTCAGCTTTCGAAAAATCAATGACACTTACCAAAGGATGTAAGGTCTCATGATTATTAAAAATATTGTAATCTGTTACTGTTTCAAATCTGTTCATCTTTTCCATTTCGTATCATTTTATGAATCAAATTTAAGGATTCCTTTAATGCAATGAAACCCGATTACGCTAATTCAGTAAAAATGGTACACAATACCGTAATTTCTATACAAATTGCTATAGTACAACGTCTTACATTTGTAATGTGAAATTTTAACAAAATGAAAATGGAAAATTCTTATAACAACTTAGATTCAGTCAGGAAGTCATCTGACACTTTAGTAGAGCGTGCAAAAAAATGGAATTTATATTTCCTGTTTATAGTTGTAATAAGCTTCTCTTCTTGTACAACAACAAATAACGATTTGTTGCTGATCAAGGATCAGGGAAGTTTTGCCGTTGGAGGAACAGTAAAAGAGAATCCCGGTACGTTTAATACCATTACACGTACACCTGAAGGACAGACTTTTCATGGAGATCATGCATATACGTTTTATCAGATACCGGCAGAAGCACACGAATACCCGTTGGTAATGTGGCATGGCATTGGTCAGTTCTCAAAAACCTTTGAAACTACACCAGATGGCAGAGAAGGATTTCAGAACCTGTTTTTACGCAAAAAGTATAGCGTGTATTTATTAGATCAGCCACGTAGGGGAAATGCAGCCCGAAGTATGGCTGAAGGTACAATCACTCCAACTCCGGATGAACAGTTTTGGTTTAATACTTTTCGGGTGGGTGAATGGCCCGACTTTTTCCCCGGAGTACAGTTCGCTCAGGATAAAGAAACACTCAACCAGTATTTCAGGCAAATGGTGCCTAATGTTGGTCCAATCGATATTAATGTAAATGTTGATGCTGTTTCAGCATTGTTCGATAAAATTGGGGATGGTATTTTGGTTTCACATTCACATTCAGGAGGAATGGGATGGTTAACAGCCATTAAAAATCAGAATATTAAAGCGGTCGTCTCTTATGAACCCGGTAGCGGATTTGTTTTTCCAGAAGGAGAGGTTCCTCCTGCACTTGAAAGTTCTTCGGGACCGCTTGAACCGGTCGCCATTTCTATGGACGATTTTATGAAGCTTACAAAAATACCGATCATCATCTATTACGGAGATTTTATTCCTGAAAATCCTGATCCGAATCCGGGGACAGATGGTTGGCGAGTACGGCTTGAGATGGCCAGAATATGGAGAGATACAGTTAATAAACATGGTGGCGATGTGACAGTAGTTCATCTTCCTGAAATAGGAATTACAGGAAACACTCATTTCCCATTTTCAGATTTGAATAATGTGCAAATAGCTGAGATTATGGAAGAGTGGTTAATCGAAAAAGGATTGGATAAATAATTTTTAAGAAGTGAAAACAGTAAAATTAAAATATGGTGTTGAAATGCCTATTCTCGGTTTTGGAGTTTTTCAGATCGCAAATCAAGATGAATGTGAAACCAGCGTGTTAAATGCGATTGAAACAGGTTACCGTTTAATAGACACGGCTTCATCGTATATGAATGAAATTGCAGTAGGTAATGCAATTAAAAAGAGCGGCGTATCGAGAGAAGAGATATTTGTTACATCGAAGTTATGGGTACAGCACACTGGCTATGAAAACACAATAATATCTTTCGAGAGTTCATTGAAAAAACTGCAACTTGATTATCTCGATCTCTACCTGATTCATCAACCTTATGGCGATGTTCATGGATCGTGGAAAGCCATGCAGGAACTCTATAAAGAAGGAAAAATTAGAGCCATTGGCGTGAGCAATTTTCAACCAGACAGAGTTATGGATATGATTACATTCAATGAATTTGCTCCGATGGTGAATCAGATTGAAACACATCCTTTCAATCAGCAAGTTGAAACACAGAAGTTCCTCACTGAGAACGGTGTTCAAATGCAATCGTGGGGGCCTTTCGCAGAAGGGAGGAACAATCTTTTTACCAATGAATTATTAGCTGAAATTGGGGCAAAGTATCATAAATCTGTTGCTCAAGTTGTGCTTCGTTGGTTGATTCAAAGAGGTGTAGTTGCAATTCCAAAATCAGTACGTAAGGAAAGAATGGTAGAGAACTTCAATGTATTCGATTTTGAATTAGATGTTGATGATTTGGAGGCAATAGTATCTCTGGACATGAAATCGAGCAGTTTCTTCGACCACCGTGACCCGGAGATTATTAAATGGATGGGAAGTAGAAAACTCGAGTTATAATATTTAGAAGAAGAACAATGAAAAGTAAAATTAGAAATCAAATTTTTACAATTATGCTAATGACATCAAGCATTATTGTATCAGGTCAAAACAAGATTGAAAATCCGTTCGGTCTGGTTTACCGTGATGCCATTACAGAAAATATAAATGGAGAGGTAAATATCCATCCTGTAAATTATAAACTAAATGATCTTGAAATAGCTGCTAATGTATACACTCCTGCAAATTATGATCCATCAAAAAGTTATCCTGCGGTAGTAGTGGCTCATCCAAATGGTGGCGTAAAAGAGCAGGTTTCGGGATTGTACGCTCAGCATCTTGCTGAATCGGGTTACATTGCTATAGTTGCTGATGCTTCGTATCAGGGAGCCAGTGGCGGCGAACCCCGCAATGTGGATAAACCGGCCAATCGGATTGAAGATATACACGGGATGGCTGATTTTATTTCACAATATAAAGGTGTTGATGCAGAAAAACTCGGATTATTAGGTATTTGTGGTGGTGGTGGTTACTCGTTAGCTTCGGCACAAACCGACAAGCGCTTTAAAGCAGTAGCTACGTTAAGTATGTTTAATTCCGGAGTGGTAAGACGCAATGGTTTTTTGAACTCACAAGTGAATACCATTCAGGATAGATTGAAACAAGCATCGGAAGCCAGGGCACAGGAAGCGGCCGGAGGGGAAATATTATATGCAGGTGTAGCTAACCCTACAGATGAAGAAATCGCTGCAATAACAACTGATTTATATAGGGAAGGATATACCTATTATTACAGGACTCACTCACATCCTAATTCAACTTTCAAATATACGATGAGTAGTTTGATTGATCTAATGGCCTTTGATGCGAGTACCAATATGGGATTAATCAATCAGCCATTGTTGATGATGGTCGGAGACAAAGCTGATACGTACTACATGACTGAGGATGCTTTTAAAAAAGCCACTGGAACAACAGAAAAGGAATTATTTCTGATACCCGGAGCAACACATATTCAAACCTATTATGTTCCTGAATATGTTGAACAGGCAATGGATAAACTCAATTCATTCTTTGGAAAATATTTATAGAAAACAATAATCATTAAATGGAAAATATCGATGAAAACAGTAAAAATTACATTTCAATTTTTGGTAGTAGTTCTGTTATTCGTTGGCATTCATAATGCGAATGCACAGGGAAAAGAATATGTACCGGCCTTAAAACTGAACAACGGGAAAGAAATGCCCCAGTTGGGGATTGGCACTTTTGCCATCTCATACGAAGCAGCGAAGGCAGCATGTCTCGAAGCATTTAGGAATGGTTTCCGACATGTGGATTGTGCCACTGCTTATCGTGTTGAGGGAGCTGTTGGTGAAGCGATGAAAGAGAGCGGCATTCCCCGTGAAGAATTTTTTATTACAAGCAAATTATGGGTTTCCGATTATGCCAATGGTAAAACCCTCGCATCCATTGACACCATACTGAAACGCTTTCAAACTGATTACATCGACCTGCTTTATATCCATCAGCCCATTGGCGATTATATTAATGCCTGGAAAGAGATGGAAAAGGCAGTTGCATCGGGGAAGGTACGCTCGTTAGGTATCAGTAATTTTGACGCCAGCAATGAACGCTTCCATGCCATTGTGGATAACATGGAAATTAAACCTGTTGCGCTGCAAATCGAATGTCATCCCTATGCGCAGCGAAACGACATACGGGAATGGGTAGAACCCTACAATATATTCATCGAGTGCTGGTATCCGTTGGGTCACGGAGATCCTGGTCTGTTGTCGGATCCGGTAATTAAAAAAATTGCTGATGCACACGGTAAAAGCATCGTGCAGATTATACTCCGGTGGCATATTCAGGAGGGTTTCTCTGTAATTCCGGGAGCTACAAATCCTGTTCACATCAAAGAGAACATCAATATTTTCGACTTTGAGTTGAGTGATGAAGAAATGACGACGATGCGTTCACTGAACAAGGACAAAAGATTCTTCAATGTAACCCTGGAGCAGCTTGATAGCTGGGCCAGATGATTACTCGTAATTAGAACCAATAACAATCAAAAAAAATAGAACGAAATGAAAACATTACTATCCGGATTAATATTCATTCTTTTTGCATTTTCAATAAATGCACAAACCTCAGGACCAGAGGTAAAAACCAAATCAGGAATTGTAAGAGGTGTTACCGAAGGCGATGTAACCAGTTTTAAGGGGATACCTTTTGCCGCCCCACCGGTTGGTGAGTTTCGCTGGCGCCCTCCACAGCCTGTAAAATCATGGGATGGAGTTCGTGATGCTACCGAATTTGGCCCTACTTGTGCAGCAGTAGGCTGGGGCGCTGCTCCGGGAACAATTTCAGAAGGCTCATCTGAAGATTGCCTGTACCTTAATATATGGACACCGGCTGATGCCAAACTGGGAGCAAAGTTGCCGGTAATGGTTTGGATTCATGGTGGTGGATTTACGGGAGGTAGTGGCAACACAAACGGAGCCGGATTTGCCAAACAAGGAGTAATTCTTGTTTCAATGAATTATCGACTTGGTCGTCTGGGCCATTTTGCTTTTCCGGCATTGAGTGCGGAGCATCCCGAAGAAGCTAAAGGCAGTTATGCATTTATGGATCAGGTTGCGGCTTTGAAATGGGTACAGGAGAATATTGCTACTTTTGGTGGCGACCCGGATAATGTAACTATTTTCGGCTTCTCGGCAGGTGGTGTTTCTGTCCATTCCCTTCTTACCATACCGGCTGCTAAGGGGCTATTCCACAAAGCAATCGGTCACTCCAGTGGTGGACGCGACGGAGTTCTTACCGGCAGACCAATCGATAAAGAAAATGCTGATCCGCTTTATCCGGTTTCAGCTGAAACGATCGGAATAAATTTTGCCAAAATGCGTGGAATTGAAGGCACAGATGCAGCTGCGCTTGCTAAGTTACGTGCCCTCCCTGTTGTTGATATTGTAGGAGGTGGTGAAACAGACGGACAAGGTGGTCCGCGCATTTATCCAGGCCCGATTCTCGATTATAAATTTGTTGTTGAAACAGCAGAAAATGCATACAATGCAGGCCGACAGGCAAAGGTTCCGGTTATGATGGGGAATAATAGCGCAGAAATTGGCGGAGGTTTCGTTAATTCAAGCACAACAAAAGAAGAACTTTTCTCTCTGTTAGGTAATTTGGAGGCTGAGGCAAAAGCAGCCTACGATCCGGATGGAAACAAAGAATTTGCAGAAGTACAGGCAAGATTCAATACCGACTGGGTATGGGCTGAACCGGCTCGTTTTACAGCACGTGAATTTACAGAAATTGGTGAAGCTGCCTACGTTTTCTTATTTGATTACGTGCCATCCTACATGGCAGAAAGAGCACCTTATGGTCCCGGACATGGAACTGATATTTCCTTTGCTTTCGATATACTTGGAGAAGGAGGGGGTTTCGGTCCTCCACCTACTCCTACAGCAGCGGACAAAGAGGTTGCCAGGGTAATGAATGCCTATTGGGTTAACTTTGCTAAAACAGGAGATCCGAATGGAAAGGATTTGTCGAACTGGCCTTTAAATAATTCCAAAACAAATCAGATCCTCGAATTCCAGCGTGATGGTTTACCAGTTGGTAAAACTGACCCCACGAAAGCCCGACTGGATGTTATTGAAAAGGCAATGAAAAAGAGAGCTGTTATTCAAACCAGAGGAGGTATCTAAAATAGTGTAACAAGAGAATTCGCAAAATTTAAGGATGGCATATTTCAAAGATTACATATTGAAAAAACTAATGATCTTCTCATTTGTATTTTTTCTTTCAAGTTTTCTATTTGCGCAAACAGAGAAGAATAGCATCTCAAAAGTAAATAATTTTACTGCTGTTGTAACTGTTCAGAACAAAGGTATATCCACTATTCCAAACCTTACTTTAGGAAAACCTGCTGTTATATTTGATATGAAGTTGGGGCGAAAATTGAGCTTTGAACCACAATTCCGTTTCTCATTGGAAGACGGTAAACCTTGGGCAATGGTTCTATGGTGGAGATACTATGGATCAGTTAGCGAAAGATTTAAACTTACTTACCATGCTAATTATTCTCTTTCTTTTAAAACAATAGGTTTATACAATGCCGACGGATCAGACAGAGAGGTTAACAGGACAAATCGGTATTTGACCGGTGCTATGACACCCAGTTATTAACTAAATAAATACATTGGTTTAGGCGCCTACCTTTTTTATGCCCGTGGATTAGATCCATACATGATAAAAAATACTTACCTGGCTTCGTTCCAACCTACGATTTCAAATATCCCACTTTATAAAAATTTTGTAGCAAGGGTGAGGCCGGAAGTTTACTTCCTAAAAATGGGTGAAGACGGAGTTTTTTTTAGTACCCGATTCTTTATCAGTAATAAGAATAGCCCGTTTTCCCTTTCAGGATTGATTACTCAACCAATTGACTCGAACATTCCTTCAGACTATGATTTTCTGTGGAATGTGGGTGTTACTTATACTTTTAATCAGAAATACACCAAAGCACAATAACCTGTGTTTAATTTAAAAACATTAATGACATGAAGAAAATAGGAATACTAATTTTAATGATAATGATAGTTGCGACGTGCTTTTGTGAAAGCGTGCTTGCACAGAACAAAGAAGGATTGAATATGACATTAACTGCAAAGCAAAAAAGCCTTATTCCAATTGCTGCACTTACAGCCCAGGGCGAATTAGACCAATTAAAACCTGCTTTAAGTGCAGGATTGGATGCTGGTCTTTCCGTTAATGAAATTAAAGAGATAATGGTTCATCTTTATGCTTATTGCGGTTTCCCGCGAAGTATCCGGGGATTACAGACATTTATGGAAGTAATTGATGAGCGAAAAGCCAAAGGGATTATTGATGAAACAGGTGATGATGCATCGCTGTTAAATGATGAACGCAGCAAATATGACCGAGGAAAAGCAAATCTGGAAACACTTATCGGGAGGTCTTTAGATGGACCACAAACCGGTTATGCTGCCTTTGCTCCGGTCATCGAAATATTTCTGAAGGAACATCTGTTTGCCGATATATTTGATCGTGATGTTTTAGACTATGCAGAACGAGAACTGGTAACGGTTTCGGTGATCAGTGCAATTGGGAAAGCAGACCCGATGCTTCGCAGTCATTTAACTATTTGTCTGAACGTTGGTTATACACCCGAGCAGTTATATGAATTTGTAGGTATTGTAAAAACCATAGCCGGTAAAAAAGAAGCCAAAGCTGCACAGGCAGTTTTGAACGAAGTGCTTGAAAATAGGTAGTCATAAAATTGAAAATACAGAACAATGAAAAATATACTAAAATTTATTTCGATTCTATTAATAATCGTTTCTTCAGCATGTAACACAGAGATGAAATCAAATGAAACCAAGGCTGAAAGCGAATCTATTTTTCCTAAAGGAGAGAAAATCGACAGTCAGAATTTTGCCGGAACAGTGTGGTTGCAGATGATGGGTGCCAACGATAGTACATTGCATGCACGATTTGGTAATGTAACATTTGAACCAAAAGCAAGAACCAACTGGCACTCGCACCCCGGAGGTCAGGTGCTTTTTATAACAGTAGGAAAGGGATATTACCAAGCATTAGGTCAGCCTGCACGTCTGTTGAATAAAGGCGATGTTGTTGAAATTCCAAGAAATGTTGTTCATTGGCATGGAGCTGCTGCCGACAGCGAATTTGCGCATATTGCCATTAGTCTGAATTCGGATGAAGGGGGAGCGGTTTGGATCAGACCTGTTACAGACGAGGAATACGATCAGGCTACCAACTAATTGATTCTCGAATATATGCCTTAACATCCGAACCAGCTGACTTTTCGTTGCATGTGTTGGCGCTTCGGTCCTCATTCCTGCCACCCTTGATCTCTTGCGAAACTGTTAATCCATTCCTGCCTCCCAATGAGGGCCGGAGCGGAACTTGGCGCGGGCTTTGCGTTTGCAATTGTTTTCTTTAGTTATTAATGATTTGCATTGGCAATCTACTTTATTATTGACGATTTGCATTGTGCAAAGCACGTGAAAAGCCAATATGGAGTTTGCACAATGTTATGCTGCGTAATCTTTTCTTTTTTTGATCTTTTGGAATTCTCGTTTCCTAGAATTGAGCTCTTCTTCAAGATCATAGTCATCTTGTAGTCCTAACCAGAATTTTGGGGAATTCCCAAAGTACTTGCTTAACCTTAAAGCAGTATCAGCTGAGATACGACGCCGACCCTTCAATATCTCACTTATTCTGGTTTGGGGAATTCCCAGATCCTTCGATAGGCGATAAGCCGTAATTTCCAAAGGAATCATGAATTCCTCTCGCAGAACTTCACCTGGATGTATGTTATCTAGCTTTCCCATTATCTCTTATTTGTGATAATCAACTATTTCAACTTCTTGTGCGTGTCCGGCTTCCCACTTAAATATGATTCTCCATTGATCGTTAATCCTAATACTATGAAAGCTTTTCAAATCTCCTTTAAGTTTTTCAAGCCGGTTAGAGGGTGGTATTCTAAGGTCATTAATGTCGAACGAATTGTTTATCATTCTTAATTTACGTCGTCCTACTTTCTGAACTTCAAGGGGGATTTTATTAGACCTAATCCCGTTCCAAATTTTCTCGGTTTCTTTTGATCCAAACGATCTAATCATAATAACGCATTACAATACTAACGTCAAAGATAAGCAATATTTCGATTAATGTCAACCTTATGCAGCATAACGGTCTCGTATAAACGCAGTAGCGGATTCCAAGCACAAATTTTTCGGATTGTAAGATACTTAATTAAATGCAAAAACGGTTCGAGTTTGCACCCAAACCGCTATTGCGTTTATACAATGTTGTACGCTGGTTTTTTTTATTCACGTGTCTATTTGCGGAGGACACAGCTCTTTGCAACCGCAGGAACGAGGATTGCAATGTGCTGTGCGGATAAGGGATATGTGTGACTCTCAATTTGTGTTTTTTACTTCATTTCTTCCACTTCTCGCCACATAAAATTTGATTGTCTGTTTTTTATCAGCCATTGTCCATTTTGCTTTACAAACTCATCTTTGTAAATGGTGTACATTGTAGTTTTGATTTGTTTCCCGTCTTGCTGACCAACAAGAATTACCTGGCAATAAGAAGTTGCTTTTGCTGTATTTTCAGTTAACTCATCAATGGTTTGCTGCCCATTTTGATGATAGACCGTATGGAAATTTGAAAGAAAACCAGAAAAAGCTTGTTCAAGTTGCTCTCTGCCTTTCAGTAATGAAGAACGTTCACCTTGGGAATACGATTCTACAACTCCGTCTTCGGTAAAAAGCATAACCTGTTCAGCAATTGCTTTGGTGTCAGCCAAATTTGAAAATACGTCCACCACGTTTTTTATTGCCATTTTATCTTCAAGGGTGGCAATGCTTTGTTCAATTGTTTTGGTTTCCATGGTTTGAGCAAATGTTTGCTTGATAGATAAGATGAGTAAGATGATTATTGCTAAATTTCTCATTTTTTTGATTTTCTGTTTCATTAATAGAGCTATCAGTTTTCAGCCAACCAATTAAGTATTATATCGGCTATTTCCTTGTTGTTTTTATCCTGCATCAGCATGTGGCTGTTACCGTAAATATCCATGTCGGGTAGGTAGATTATCTTGGCTTTCCCACCTGCAGCATTTATCCGTTTTACAAGATTACCCCAACCCTCGTAGTAGCTTTTCCAAGAATGACCAGAAATTCCCGTCTCATTTTCTAAATTATCACCGAACACAACAAGCAATGGAATGGTTACCAATTCTTTAACTTGTTCATCAGAATAATTTGCACCAGTACCACCTGGCTCCAGTAAAACCATGGCCTTTATCCCATTTGGATTCATTAGAGCTGACTCGGTGGGAAACCGTCCAGATTGCGAATGACTGACTAATACCGAATTTTTTAACTCTGCAACGAGCTTAGAAATATTCAGATAATTCGGATTCGGATTGGGCAAGCCAAACAGAGAAAACGGAATACTTTGTTTTGAAAATTCATCAACAGACTCTATTGGAAATTTTGCCTCTTTTACCGGCTGCCCGTTCTTCAAGCCAAACCGAAAATTTATCCAAGTATTTTCATCCGAAATGCGCTGGAATGCCTCCTGGCTATTAGGTGCAATATTTCCCTCTTTTACCCTATTGTAGTTCTTTTGATTAAAACCGGAACGTCCAGCGCCAACTTGGTCAACTACGTATACCGGGAAACCTTTTCTGACTAAATATTCATTCCAGCCCATTGCTCCGTTTGGTGTGGTTTCCCATGTTTTTCCACTCAAATTCATCCCGTGAATAAGTACAAAAGAGATGCTATCTTTTAGTTCCTGGGGTATCATGTAATTCACATACATCTGATTGATGGTGATATGACCGTCCGAACTAAAGCCTCCTAATTCGAGGGAACTTTGAAGTTGCTTTTCTCCCCCGATGTAAAAACTTCCTATCGCTCGTAGTTGTAAAGGTTCGTTTTCAGACCGGATAGAAGCAAAATTCTGCGCATTGGTTATACATGCGACTAAGAAGAAAATTAGTGTTGTTATGCTTTTCCTCATTGATCTTTTTCCTTTATAGATCCTGAAATACTGTTTCCTGTTTCCTGAATCCTATCGTTTCAATCTTCTCAATATCAGTTCGAATTTCAGCTATTTCAGCCGAAGTGAATTCAATGTTCAGGCCTCCGATATTCTCCATTAGATGAGCAGGATTTGTTGTGCCTGGAATGGGAACAATAAAAGGCTTCTGTGCAAGCAACCACGCTAGGCTGATTTGTGCTGTTGTTGCATTTTTCCTTTCTCCCCAAATCTTGAGTATATCTACCATTTTCAGGTTGGCTTTTAATGCTTCAGGTGTAAAATAGGGAACTCCTGCTCTGCGAAATCCTGTTTCGGGGATGTAGTTTTCATCAAATCGTCCTGTTAGCATTCCACGGCAAACCGGTCCCCAAGGAACAAAAGCAATACCCAATTCTTCACAAAGTGGTAGAATGTCAAACTCCATTACTCGCTCTAAAATTGAATATTCACTTTGCAAAGCTGCCACCGGTTGCACAGCATGGGTCTTTCGGATGGTTTCGGGCGACACTTCAGATAAGCCAAAATTTCTTGCTTTTCCTTCTTTGATCAGGTCTTTTACAGTTCCGGCAATATCTTCTATTGGAACTTTCGGATCCATTCGGTGTAAATACAACAAATCGATGGTTTCAATTTGCAATCTTCTCAGCATACCCTCCACTGCACTACGGATATGTTGCGGACTACTGTCCCTTCCGGTAACGCTCTTACCATTATAGCTGAATCCAAACTTCGATGCGATATTTACTTCCTTTCGGAACGGCGCGACTGCTTCGGCAACAATTTCTTCACTGTAAAAAGGGCCATAAACTTCTGCGGTATCGAAAAAATCCACACCATTTTCAAAAGCTTTGCGAATCACTTTTACCATTTCGGATTTGTCCTGTGGTGGATTATAAATCCCTGCCATATTCATACAACCCAATCCTATAGCCGACACTTCCAACGAACCAATTTTGCGTTTCTTTTTATCGGAATAGGAAATATTCGCATTGTTTGAAGTTTTACCTCCATTACTTGTAAAGGAAAAAAATCCCGTACTACTTAACATTAGTCCTGCCGAAAATAAGGAACTGTTTTGCAGAAAATCCCTGCGATTGATATTGTCTTTCATCTTTAATTAATTTTTAGCGTTAGGCAAAGGTGTTTTTCCATTTGTTCCTTTGGAGGAAGTTCCAAGACTTGTACCGATGTCATGAGAGGCTTTTAGTCTTTCGGGTGCTCTGTCTCCAAATACACCGATAGAATTAAATCCCTTTTCGAGTTCTTGCATTTCGGAGCTGGACAATTTCACATTGGCAGCATTCGTGTTTTCCTGCATGTGAGGAATTAAACGAGTTCCCGGGATGGGCACGATAAAAGGCTTTTTAGCGAGCAGCCAAGCTAAAGCCACTTGACCTGAAGTCGCTTGATGTTTTTTAGCAACTTTTTCCAATAATTCAATTATTGGTCGATTCTGAACTATTGCTTCTTGGGTAAATCTTGGAAAGCCTAAATTTTTACGAATATCACCTGAAGCAAACTCATAATCAGGAGTTACTTTTCCTGTTAGATAACCCATTCCCAAGGGCGACCAGGGAACAAATCCAATACCCAACTCTTCACAAACAGGAATAACTTCTACTTCAGGATCGCGGGTCCAAAATGAATATTCATTCTGAATAGCGGTTATTGGATGCTCTTTGTGAGCTCTTCTGATTGTCGCTTCTCCTGCTTCTGATAGACCATAATGACGAATTTTGCCTGCTTTTATTAATTCTGCCATAGTTCCGGCAACATCTTCTATCGGCACACTTGGGTCAACTCTGTGTTGGTAAAGCAAATCAATACGGTCGCTTTGTAAGCGCTTCAGCATATGATCTACAGCTTGTTTGATGTGCCCCGGTTTGCTGTTCAATCCGCCTTTCATCTCACCAGTATTAAAGTCAATATCAAATCCGATTTTGGAAGCAATGACCACTTCATCTCGATAGGGTTTTAAAGCCTCACCTGTGATTTCTTCGCTTTTATGTGGGCCGTATATTTCGGCTGTATCGAAAAAGCGAATGCCTTCTTCGTAAGCTTGTTGGATGAGTTTAATGGAATTTTCCCGGCTCGGAGGATTACCGTACGCCCAAGCGATATTCATACAACCAAAGCCCAATTCGGTAACTTCCAAAGAACCAAGTTTTCTGATTCTCATGTCCGATGTAGCGTGTTGGTTTTTATTAGATAACGTTTGGTTAGAAATATTACCTGCCGTTGCCAATATTGGACAGCTAAGCGTTAATCCTAATCCTGCAAGTGCAGATTGGGTTATAAAATCTCTGCGATTGGTATGCTTTTTCGTTGCCATAACTTGAAGAGTTTGAATTATTGATAAAGCAAATGTAGAATGAGTTGTCGGAAGTATTACGACATATTTTACTGTATTGCTTTCACATATTTCTGTATCTTTGCAGAGATAGGGTATTTTGAACAGTCGAAAAGTAATTTTTGACCAATTCCAAAGGCATCTATTGCCGGTTTCGAAGCCTATGAAAGAACATGAACAAGAAATATTAGTGGTGAAAAGTCTGGGAAACGATGAAATTCCCCGAGATTTTATGCAAACTTATTTTACGCATATCCTTTGCCATGATGGTGGTGGTCAATTTAGTATAGACGATAAAAAGTGGACCATCGAGAAAAACGATATTGTCATTTTATTACCGAATACAGAAATACATGATCTGATGTTTACGCCCGATTTCAAGGCGATCTTTCTTTTAGTTTCGTTTGATTTAATGAGTAAAAATAATCCTGATATTGGGTGGGGAATCAAGGGCTATTTGTTTTCCAAAGAAAATCCAGTTCTAACTTTGGAAGAAGATGTTGCTGAAAAATGTAAACATAATTTCTTTTTGCTGAAAGAAAAGTATGATGATGGCAAACACAGGTTCCGCAATGAAATTGTCAATTTGCAACTGCAAATATTTGTAATGGAAATGTGGAATGTTTTTGCCGATAAAATGGAACGACAAATCAAAAGCAATGAAAAAGGCTCGCTGTTCCAGCGGTTTTTGCAATTAGTACAACTGCAGTGTATGGAGCATCGGGAAGTAGAGTTCTACGCAAGTCAGCTATTTATCACTCCTAAGTACCTTTCGGAAATTTGCATGAAAACCAGTGGCAAAAACGCATCGGACTGGATTCAGAATTATACCACGACACGACTTATACTTTTACTTCGCAACGAGAATTTAACCTTTACCGAAATTGCTGATTCTATGAATTTTTCTAGCCAGTCATTTTTTAGTCGATATGTGAAGAAAGTATTGGGTCTTTCTCCTAGTGAGTATCGTTCGAGGTTAGGGTAAAAGAGCAATGTGTGCGGTAGCACTCTTTGCTCTTGTGCGTTGGGTTTTTAGCTTGCGTACAACGTAGGTGTTAGGTGTATTGGTGTTTATATCTATTGCATCGTTCACTTTTATATGGTGCTGATACTTCAATATTTAATTTAGGTAATGGCGATTCGTGGTTCTATATTATTTGCAAAATATATAACGCAACTACCATGCCCAATAATACTTAATACGGGAAAAGATTGAATTCGATACGAATTTTCTGACTTACTCAATAGAATGTTGGGGTTGGTGGCGATAGCAATGTAGCAAATAATTCAGAAGTTCAAGAGAATGGGCAAAGAAATTCATCTAAGGTTTTTTGAATATGATATCCAGAGGGCTTTTGATTTTCTCGAAGGCGTTTTTACTTATGTGGGTATAAATCTCTGTCGTTTCACTTGAATCATGGCCCAGGATCTCCTGAATGTATCTAATGTCTAATCCATGTTCAAGTAGGTGTGTGGCAAATGAATGTCTGAGCATGTGTGGAGTTACTCTTTTCTCAATACCGGCCTTTGCTGCTGCTCTTTTTAAGATCTTGGCAATCGATGTCGCACTGTATTGTTTTCGATTAACACCTTCAAAAAGCCAGTAGTTGGGGTTGTATTCATCCAGATATTTTTTGAGTAATATAATCAGTAAATCAGAAAGGATTGTATTCCTGTCTTTCTTCCCCTTACTCCCCCGGATAAATATGACCTTTCGATCGTAAAAGACATCCTGTTTCCTCAGATTAATCAATTCTGACCTCCTTAAGCCTGCTGAATAAATCGTAGATATTATTGCCTTGTGTTTGAGATTATCGATACTCTTCAGGATGGCTTGCACTTCTTCTTCAGAAAGGACTTTAGGTAATTCTCGGGCCTTACGTGGTCTTTCTATGTTATAATATTGTTTCTCCAGTCCAAGTACTTTCTCATAGTAGAATTTGATTGAATTGATCCTTTGATTCTGTTGAGAGGGTGAAATACCTTTGGTACGAATCAATTTCAAAATATAGTCGTCGATTTCTTGAGTAGTAATAGAAGTAAGCTCCCTATCCCTAAATTCAGATATGAAAGCTTTCATATAAGTAACATAGGTCTTAATTGTATTGGGACTATATCTCTTTTGAATAAGCTTTTCTAAGTAGCCTTTGGGTAGATCTATTGAACTATCTGGATTACTCACCGCAACAGGCTTAGGGGTTGATTTGGTTCTTGAGGGGAGTGCCTCATTATCAAGAGGGCCTTCATAAACTCCATCATCAAACGCCTGAAGGGCGGTGTAGTCAACATTAGCAAACAATTCAAGCGCATCAATCAACTTTGCCAGATCAAAATGTCGATGATATATGTACCAATAGCGGCTCTCCTTGTTCCATCTTCTTCCTGGAAGTGTTTTAATGATTGCAATAATATCCCTATTGTATTTGAAATGAAGTTTGACAACCAATTCATCGTTTAAATACCCGGGTATAAGTTCGAGGTGAACCTTTTCTTCTGAGTCCATTGAAATACGATTTAATCAGTAATAGAATTTAGTATTTATGTGCTGAGTCCGGATTTATCGATGACTTTCCCAACATGTTTTTCATATGCCCGGAAATTGGTAAGAGGAAAGTAACGAAGACCAAGGAAGGATAGTATGACGCAATGAACAGGGAATGGGTAGAAATAACGGAAGGGTTGACCGTCCTTCGCCAGATGAGATACTTTAATTAAATATCAAACATACCAATGGATCGATCTGGTGATTCGGAATTGTTATGTCGTAGTCAGAATGAAATCGAATATTCGTATAGATATTTGAAGGTAGGTTGCTGTTTATACCAACCTTGTCATCAAAAACCTGGCAAGAAACTGGCAACAAACAAAAAACCACTTGCAAAATAAATTGTAAGTGGTTGATTATTAAGTGGGCCCAGCTGGGCTCGAACCAGCGACCCCCTGATTATGAGTCAGGTGCTCTAACCAGCTGAGCTATGGGCCCTGAAAAAATTTCAACTGGTATTTTTCCCTGTTTGGGGATGCAATATTACACAATTTACAAATATCTGACAACACTTGCCTACTTGCTTTCCTTTCGAAGCTTTATGTCATAAGCCATGCCCCATTCGATCCAATCGGACCGGACGCCATTTTTTGATTTAATACTGACCTGGCCTGAGAAGTGCTTAGTAATCCGGTATCTCCCGCCTGCCCGAACAAACCAGTAACCGCGGTCGTAAGAACTTTGTCTGAAATAGGTCCCCACATTAACCAAAAGAGTAAAACGGTCAACAATAAAATGGTAGCCCATGTGAGAGCCCAGATACATCTGTTGCCAGATGGTCGCCTCTTCGGGAGAAACACCTTTTATGGACCTTTCCAAAGAACCGTCATAGAGCACATCCAGGCCAAAAGTCAGTGCACCTTTGGGACTGAATTTATAAGCATAGTCAGCCGTAAATGATAAAGTGAAGAATCGTAACTCCGTAGTGGTTCCTGTGGGAATCCCTTCTACAGAGCCCGCACCTAACATCAATTGGATGGATTCACTGGTATTGAAATCGGGTGGTTCCCTGTATGTAAATTCCTTTACCGGCTCCCTGAATATGTAGTTTGCACCAAGCATCCAGCCCCAGTTGTTAACCCCTTTCTGTGGCATTTGGATCCTTCCGTTAGAGTAATGGGTGAGTCCGTACCCTGCATTAAGACCTATGTGTGGACTCAGCTTGACATTCAGGTTCAGATTTAAATCAAAATAAAGATTTATATGGGAGGCGATAACATCGTTGTATGGATTCTCCACCGGATCGTATATCAATCCTGTATAACTTAATCCGACCGACAAGTCAGCTGCCAGAGTAAAGCGACCGAACCTGGCCAGGGGAGAACTGTAATATCCAAACACGCTGATGGGATTTCCTACAACAGTATCCGCCCGGTCCTTTACCAGGTCGGAATAGTGAATTCCAAAACCCATTTTGGGGTAACGATGGTATTGGTGCCACAGTTTATTACCTGTCAGCTGGTAGCCGAAGCGGGCCTCAATAGCTTTATATGGAGCACTGAATTGTTCATCCAGGTAATCGGAACGCGACCAGAAGGAGCCCGAATGATAATTCAGCTGCAGGTAGGGTTGCCTGGGGTTTTCAGGCCGGATCACTTCCTGGGCGAACCCGGATAGGACACAAGAGCCCAGTATGATGATATTAAGTCCAAACCTGATCAACAGACTAGCTTTCAAATAAATATTTTATGCCCTCTTCCGATGCCTCACAAATTCCCTTCTCTGTGATCAATCCGCTTACCAGGCTGGCAGGAGTCACATCAAATCCCGGATTGATGACCGGAGATCCTTCGGGAAGGATTCTTATTGTACTGCTAGTTCCGGTCTCCTGGTTTATTCCATCCATATAGATGATCTCGGCGGAATCTCTGTTTTCAATCTCCACTTTCCGGCCATCATTCAGATCAAAATCAATGGTGCTGGAAGGAAGGGCCACATAAAAGGGAATATCGTTATCTCTGGCAGCCAGGGCTTTCAGGTAGGTTCCTATTTTATTGGCAACATCGCCGGTCCGCGTGGTCCGGTCGCTACCAACAATCACCAGGTCAACCTGCCCCTGCTGCATCAGGTGTCCACCGGCATTGTCTACAATCACTGTATGGGGAACACCATGCTTGCCCAGCTCATAGGCTGTCAAGCGTGCGCCCTGGTTACGGGGACGGGTCTCATCCACCCACACATGAACCGGAATGCCCTCATCATGGGCCAGATAAATAGGAGCCAGGGCGGTACCATAATCAATACAGGCCAGCCAACCGGCATTGCAGTGGGTCAGAATGTTTACCGGGCGGGAAGCTTTTTTGCTAGTTTCTCTGATCAGTCTGGCTCCATGTTCGCCTATCTTTTTGCTTCGCTTCACTTCGTCCTCGGCAAAACGAATTGAAAGGTGGAAAAGCTCTCTGATCATGGACTCGCGCGATCCTGCGCATATTACCTTTTCCATCAAAAGATCCACCGCATACTTCAGGTTCACTGCGGTTGGTCTTGCAGAAATAAGCAGTTTTGCTGCCTCATTCACTTCCTCACACCAGTTCTCCGAATCGCTTTGGAAGGCCGCCAGGTAGAGTCCGAATGCTGCAGTTGCTCCAATTAGCGGTGCGCCACGAACAGCCATATCCTTAATGGCATTAAAGGCATCCCTGGAGCTCTTCAGCTCCAGAATACGAAACTCAAAGGGAAGCTTACGCTGATCGATCACCTTCACAATCCCTGTGTTCTCATCCATCCAGATGGACCGGTAATGTGTTCCGTCAATACGCATGGCTCTGCTCTTTTTCTTTATCTTTGGATCTACACGAATATACAAAATGGATGGCACAACAGTCGAATTTTAAGAACATCCTGTTTGACCTGGGTGGGGTCATTCTTGATATTGATATCCAGGCTACGTTCAAACTTTTTTATGAATTGGGCTTTCCTTCTGAGCTTATAAATTTCCTTGACTCTATGACCACTGATCTTTATTTCAAATATGGGACGGGAAAGCTCAGTACGGAAGAGTTCCGGGACGAGATCCGGAAGGCCTCAGGGGTAGAAATGAGCGATCAGGTTTTTGATAATGCCTGGAATGCAATGCTGGTAGGTTTCCCCAAAGAGCGGATTGAATTGCTAAACGTGCTTTCGAAGCGTTATAAGCTTTATATGCTCAGCAATACCTCTGCATTACATGTGAAGATATTTGAAAAGATGTATTTCGATGTGGCAGGTGAGTCCATACACAATCTGTTTGAAAAGATATACTATTCTCATGAAATAGGATGGCATAAACCCGATCGGGAAGCATGGGAATATGTGATCAGGGATGCCGGCATCAAAGCTGAAGAGACTCTTTTTCTCGACGACAGCATCCATAATATTAAAGCATCACAGGAACTGGGGTTCCAGGCCATCCACATCCATGAAAGAATTAACCTCATGAACCTGGGTTTTGACCTGTAAACCCCAGTCTGATCGTCCCCTTCCTCTTCCATTTTACTTCAGTTTAATAAAGGTTCCATCATTGCTTTCCAATCCCTTCCTGATCCACCGCATCAGAGTGATGGATTTAAATGAAGGCGTCAGGTAGGTGCTTTCCCACTCCTCCTGTGTAGAATCTACCTCCAGCTGGTAGAGGTGCTCACTGGTTCGAATCTGGTAAATGACTTTACCATTACATACGTGGACCAGGTTTGCCATGGTCCCTTTCACAATACTTGTAAGTTTTTCCATTACGGTTTTTATTTTGCCTGTCCAATGGCAGTGGATACGGCGTTTATAATAAGCAGCCTGCCATGCTGCTAAAAGACAAAAAAAAAGGCCGGGATGAACCCGGCCTAGTCATATGCATATAGCGTATCTTCTCTGTCAGGTTATCCGGCATAGCAACACATCTTCACAATCGGTACCATTCAGTACGGTTCCGCTCATGATCTGCTTACTGCTTGTATACAAATAACCTTCCATCGTTTCTGATTTGCGTTCACAAAAATAGCGGTTTTTCAGAGATCCGCAAGCACCGATCCGGCCTCTTCAAGGTGCACCCGCTTGCCTGCCAGGAAGAGATCCAACCCTTCTCCTTCCATATTTCTTATGCTTGCTTTCTTTTTCTCAATATGTACCCTCAGGGTTCGTCCGCGGTAAAGGATCTTAAACGAAAGACTCTTCCAGCCTGCAGGAAGGTTCGGGTCGAAACTTAGTAGTCCGTCTTTGATCATCATCCCCCCAAATCCATAGACCACCGACATCCAGGTGCCTCCCATGCTGGTAATATGCAGGCCTTCATCCACCTCGTGGTTGTAATCATCCAGATCGAGGCGGGAGGTCCGCAAATACATCTCATAAGCCTTGTCGGATCGCCCGATACGATTGGCAAGAATAGCATGAACACAGGGTGACAGGGAGCTTTCATGCACTGTTCGGGCTTCATAAAAATCAAAGTTCCGTTCCATGGTTTCCAGGTCAAACTCATCCTCGAAAACAAAGATTCCCTGCAGGACATCGGCCTGCTTAATGAAACAGGAACGGAGGATGCGATCCCATGACCAGTGTTGATTAATGGGTCTTTCGGCCGGATCCAGATCTGCTGCCATCAGTTGCTCCTTGTCCATAAACCCATCCTGCTGAAGGAATACCTGCAGGTTCTCCTCGTAAGGAAAATGGAGCTTATTCACAATATCCTTCCACGCTATGGTCTCTTCTTCCGGTTTCATCCCCGTCTTCTCGGTCAATTGATCAAAAGCGGCCCTGTCCACAGTTTTTAAATGTTCCAGCTCTCTCATGGTATAGGACAGGGTCCAGCTGGCCATCTTATTGGTGTACCAGTTGTTGTTCACATTGTTCTCATACTCATTGGGACCGGTCACCCCGAGCATGACGTACTTTTCTCTTTCTTCCGACCAGCTTATGCGCTGGCACCAGAAGCGGGAAATGGCAATCAAAACTTCCAGGCCGTGCGTGGCCAGGTAGACCCTGTCACCGGTATACCTGACGTAGTTAAAGATGGCAAAAGCAATGGCCCCATTCCGGTGGATCTCCTCAAAGGTGATCTCCCATTCGTTGTGGCACTCTTCCCCGTTCATGGTGACCATGGGGTACAGGGCCGCCCCATCTTTAAAACCAAGTTTTTCCGCATTTTCGATGGCCTTCTTCAGATGCTTATGCCTGTACACCAGAAGATTTCGTGCCACTTCCTCCCTGGCGGTACTGAGGTAGAAGGGAATCATATAGGCTTCGGTATCCCAGTAGGTGCTTCCCCCATATTTCTCACCTGTAAATCCCTTGGGACCGATGTTCAGTCGTTCGTCTTTTCCGGTATAGGTCTGATTCAGCTGAAAGATATTAAACCGGATGCCCTGCTGCGCGGCCGTGTCCCCTTCAATGATAATATCAGAATGGGCCCAGTTCTCCTCCCAGACGGCGATGTGTTCCTCAAAGAGCCCTTCAAACCCGCTTCCCATAGCTTCAATAAGCATGTTGATTCCAATGGAAACCATCTCTTCCGGCTTGTGGTTCATAGAACTGAGCACGGATACATATTTGTACAGGATGACCTCTTCTCCCTGGCCCAGCTCAAGCCGGACCCGGTTAGACACATAATCTTCCTTTTGAACCACCTCAGGCTCTGGCTGCAGGGCCTCCCCGTTCAATTCAAGGGTATAACACATGGTCATACAGCTCACAAATCCTGTTTTCCGTGTGCGGGCCATCAGGTAAGCCGATCCGGCTACCGCTTTGGAGCTTTCCATTTCCCAGAAACGTTCATCGTAATTGGAATCCTGGTTCACCACATTGCCATCAATATAAGAGGTAAAGGATATTTCTCCTTCAAAATCAACCGAGCGTATGGCATAACGAATCGCTCCAATCTCGTCCCGTTTCATACTCAGGAAGCGGCGGGTCGCAATCTCCAGCCGGCCTTCTCCCACATAGATGGCAAAGCTGCGCTCCAGGTAGCCCTGCTTCATATTCAGTTCACGACGAAACTCCAGGGGCATATGGGTATGAAGGTCCAGTTGCTCCCCGTTAATTTCCACATCTATTCCAATCCAGTTGGGCGCATTAAGCACCTTGGCAAAATACTCGGGGTAGCCATTCTTCCACCAGCCCACCCTGGTTTTATCGGGGTAATATACCCCTGCCAGGTAGGTTCCCTGGAGGCTTTCGCCCGAATATTGCTCCTCGAAATTTGCCCGCTGGCCCATCCTGCCGTTCCCCAGGCTGAAAATACTTTCTGAAGCCTCCTGCATGGCCGGATCAAATCCTTCTTCGATAATGCTCCACGGATCGGCTTTGTAATATCCTTTCATAAACTTTGTATTTCTCTATTTTGGATTGGTGTCTTTTACAAATAAGATCAGCACGGCAGCCACCAGCATGGAAATACCTCCGGTGAGCAGGGCATAGATGCTGTCTCCTCCAAAGAGCGACTTGACCATAAATCCCAGAATGGTTGCCGCCAGGATCTGCGGGATCACAATAAAGAAATTAAAGATGCCCATATACACTCCCATTTTATGGGAAGGAAGCGATCCGGTCAGAATGGCATAGGGCATGGCCAGGATACTGGCCCAGGCCAGGCCAATCCCGATCATTGAAAAAATCATATGCTGCGGATTGCTCAGTATCATGATGGATGCCAGTCCCAGTCCACCCACCACCAGGGCAATTGCATGGGTAATCTTCCTGTTGGTGAGCCTGGCCAGGAAGGGCAGTAAGACCAGACCGAATGCGGCTGCAAACAAATTGTACCAACCAAACATTCCGCTTACCAGGTTGGCCCCTTCGTTGTAGGCCTCCGTAGTGGTGTCCGCGGTGTGATAGAGGTGGCTTGTCACGGCCGGGGTGGTGTAGATCCACATGCTGAAAAGCGCAAACCAGGAGAAAAACTGCACAATGGCCAGTTGCTTCATGGTCAGGGGCATGTGATACAAATCGGTAATGATGGATACCAGTCCGTTTTTTTCCTTGTTGCTATTTATCATTGCAGCACTCATCAGCTGTAAAAGTCCAAATATTCCAAAGCCTCCGGCCAGTATGTAAAGCTCCTTCTCCAGTTTCAGATAATAAACAGGCAGAGCAAATGCGATTCCTACCAGGGTCCAGATAATTCCCCTGCGCAGATATTTACTCACAGGATCAGGCGTATCATCATGATCTTCCGCGCCGGAATCATTGCTTTCAGCAAAGCTTTTTAATTCCTCCGGACTGTACTCTTTGGTTCTTATTACGGTCCACAGTACCGCCAGCAGGAAGACCCCGCCACCCAGGTAGAAGGAAAGGCGAACCGTCATGGGGATTTGTCCTTCCGGTGCAGTATTGGAAATGTTAAACCATTCGGACAAAGCATAGGGCAGCCAGGAGGCAACGAATGCCCCGATGCCAATAAAGAAGCTCTGCATGGTAAAACCCTTGGTGCGCTGTTCGTCCGGCAACATATCTCCCACAAATGCCCGGAAGGGTTCCATGGTTATATTTATGGAAGCATCCATGATCCACAGCATGCCCACCGCGATCCACAGGCCGGGAGAGTTGGGCATCAGGAAGAGAGCAATGGAGGCCATAATGGCTCCAACCAGAAAGAAAGGGCGTCTGCGTCCCAGCCTGCCCCAGGTCTTGTCACTCATATACCCTATGATGGGCTGAACAATCAAGCCGGTAACCGGGGCCGCGATCCAGAGGATCGGGATCTGGTCAATTTCTGCACCCAGGGTCTGGAAGATCCGGCTAACATTTCCATTTTGAAGGGCAAATCCGAACTGGATCCCGAGGAATCCGAAACTCATGTTCCATATTTGCCAGAAGCTTAGTTTTGGTTTTTTCATCGCTTTTGGTTCCGCTTAGTGTCAATGGGCTAAATTATTAAAAAATAACTGTATTTTGTTCCCTATGAAACCCTCATTTCGATTATCCCTTACGGCACTGTTTGTCTCTATTTCTATGCTGTCATCCGCGCAAATTATAAGCAGCGATCCGGCTATCCCCCTTGCCGGAGAGGCTGTGATCATATACTTCGATGCTACCGAAGGAAGCGGGGGACTGGAAGGCTACAGTGGTGATGTCTATGCCCATACCGGCGTGCTTACCAATCTGAGCACAGGTAGTGGAGACTGGAGGTATGTGATGACTGACTGGGGGGTGAATTCTGAGGCCACCAAAATGACTCGCGTGTCGGACGACTACTACTCCCTGGAAATAGGGCCCTCCATAGGTGAATACTATGGGGTTCCGCCCACAGAAACCATCATGCATATGGCTTTTGTTTTCAGAAGTTCAGATTCTCAACTGGAGGGTAAAGATGACGGAGGATCGGATATTTTTGTGGAAGTTTTCGAAGAAGGACTTTCTGTAAGCATTATTGATCCTGATCGCAATTCCATCCTTGATCCGGGCAGCAGCAGCAATTTTGAAGCAGCAGCCTCCCAGGTGGCCGACCTGGTCCTCTACCTCAACGATGTGCAGGTGAAAACAACAAGCGGGACAAGCATCACACACACCTTTGATTTTAATACGGCAGGGGACTATTGGCTTCGGGTGACGGCCGAAGCGGAGGGTGAAACGGCAGCCGATTCTGTATTTGTTCATGTGAAAGACAGCGAGCTTACCGGAACTGTTCCTGCCGGCGCAAAAGATGGAATCAATTATGTGAATGATCAGACAGCAACGCTTGTGTTCTATGCCCCCATGAAGGAAGATGTTTTTGTGATCGGTGATTTTAACACCTGGACGCCCGGTTCCGGCTCCCGGATGACCAGGGACGGGGACCGGTTCTGGATTACCCTGGACAATCTAATTCCTGGCGAGAAGTATGGATTCCAGTACCTGGTGGATGGTGCCTTGCTTATAGCGGATCCTTATACCGAAATGACCCTGGACCCCAACGATAAATGGATTGATGAGTCTACCTATCCGGGACTGAAACCCTATCCCACCGGACTGACAACCGGGATTACATCAGTGCTTCAAACCGGACAGCAGTCCTATGTTTGGGAACATTCTGAGTTTACACCCCCTGAAGCCCAGAATCTGGTCATCTATGAATTGCTTCTTCGGGATTTTCTTGAAGCGCATGACTGGAAGACCCTGACCGATACCCTGAACTACTTTACTGAGCTTGGGGTGAATGCCATTGAACTGATGCCGGTCAATGAATTTGAAGGCAATGAAAGCTGGGGCTACAACCCATCTTTCTATTTCGCGACGGATAAATATTATGGTCCGGCGGGCGACCTGAAGATCTTTATTGACTCCTGCCACGGAAGAGGCATCGCGGTGATCATGGATATGGTCCTGAATCACTCCTATGGAGAATCTCCCCTGGTTCAGCTCTATTTTGATGAAGCCTCCGGAAAGGTGTCGGCCGACAATCCCTGGTACAATGTGGATTCTCCGAATCCTGTATTTTCATGGGGCTATGACTTCGATCACGCCAGCCCGGAAACCCAGGATTTTGTGGATAGCGTAAACCACTACTGGCTAACAGAATTTAACGTGGATGGCTTCCGCTTTGATTTTACCAAAGGATTTACAAATACCCCGGGCGATGGCGGCGGATACGATCTGTCACGGATCAATATTCTGAAACGAATGGCCAATCAGATCCGGGAAGTAAGGGAGGACGCCTTTATAATCCTTGAACATTTTACTGACAATACAGAGGAGTATGTACTTTCTGAAGAAGGCATGATGTTGTGGGGAAACATGAATTATGCCTATAACCAGAGTACCATGGGCTACGAAGATGGTTCAGACTTCAGTCAGATCTCTTACAAAGAGCGATTCTGGAATTCACCCCTGCTGGTGGGATATATGGAAAGCCATGACGAAGAGCGTCTGATGTATAAAAACATGGAGTATGGTGCTTCCTCCGGATCTTATAGCATACAGGAGCGAAATACCTCACTGGAGCGAATGCAGCTGGCAGGGGCCTTTTTCTTTACGGTACCCGGACCAAAAATGATCTGGCAATTTGGAGAGCTGGGATATGATTACAGCATTGATTACAACTGCCGGGTCTGCACCAAACCCATTCGTTGGGACTATTATGATACCGGGCTGCGAAGAAGAGTTTACCAGACCTGGTCTGCGCTGATCGGTCTGAAACACAGTGAACCAGCTTTCACCTCCGATGATTTTGAGCTCTATGTGGACGAAGCGGCTAAACGAATAGAAATCAATCATGCGGATATGGATGTCCGGATTATTGGGAATTTTGATGTGGAGCCGCTTTCTGTAAATCCATCTTTCAGCACTACCGGCTGGTGGTACAGTTTTTTCGAAGGGGATAGTTTGAATGTAAGCGATCTGCAGGCACCCATTTCACTTGAACCCGGGGAATACCGGATCTACACAAGCAAAAGACTTTCGAAGCCAAAGATTACAGCCGGTGTTGGCAGCTTCAATGCGGTTCAGGACCAGTTGCATGTTTATCCCAATCCTGTTGGCGGAACACTCTATCTTGAACCGCTGCCTGAACCTGCCAGGCTTACTCTCCTTAACAGTGCAGGAAAGCTTATTCAAATCCTTGAGGTGGAGGCGAATCAGGACCAGGTGGACCTCTCGTTCCTGCCTCCCGGACTATATATATTGAACCGCCGGGCCGGATCAGGGCCACCCCAATATGTGAAAGTGATCAGGGAATAGCCGGGACAAGTGTTTTTTACTGAGCTCTTGCATAATACATCCCGCTCGTCTATCTTTGTGCAATTTTAATATTTCCCGCAAACGGAGGCGATTTGATGAGTAAGAAATTCCCTGAGTATAAGAAGTTTGACCTTTCGAAAATCAACAAAGAGATCAATGCATTCTGGAAAGAGCAGCATATCTTCCAAAAATCAGTTGAGACCCGCTTAGGTCAGCCCACTTTTGTGTTTAATGAAGGGCCCCCTTCAGCCAACGGAAAACCGGGCATTCACCATGTGATGGCACGAACCATCAAGGATGTCTTTTGCCGCTTCAAAACTCAGCAGGGCTTTCTGGTAAAACGTAAAGCCGGATGGGACACCCACGGCTTGCCCGTTGAACTGGCCGTTGAAAGTGCCAAGAAGATTACCAAAGAAGATATAGGAAGCAAAATTTCAATTGAAGATTTCAATGCTGCCTGCCGCAAAGATGTCCTGAAATATACGGGTATGTGGGAAGCGCTTACCGAATCCATGGGCTACTGGATCGATATGGAGCATCCCTATATAACCTATGATAACAAGTACATCGAAACCGTATGGTATCTGCTTAAGGAGCTTCATAAAAAGGATCTGCTTTACAAGGGATATTCCATTCAGCCCTTCTCCCCTGCAGCAGGATCGGGGCTCAGCACTCATGAGCTGAACCAGCCCGGGTGCTACCGCGATGTAAAGGATACCACCGTTGTGGCACAGTTTAAGGTGATCCGGGACAAAGAATCGGACTCTCTTTACAAGGACATTGATACGGAGCTCTACATTCTGGCTTGGACCACCACGCCCTGGACGCTTCCTTCAAATACCGCTCTTTCGGTCGGGGCAAAAATTGAATATGTACTGGTCCGGACCTTTAACCCCTATACCGGGATACCCATCACCGTGGTGGTGGCCAAAGAGTTAATGGATCAATACTTTCCCGAAAAGAATGCCGGACTCTCACTGGAGGAGTATGAAGCCGGAAATAAGCATCTTCCATATAAAGTTGTGAAGAGCCTGAAGGGCAAGGAACTGGAGGGGCTTAATTATGAGCAACTGCTCGATTGGGTAAATCCGGGGGGGAAGGCTTTCAAGGTGGTAACGGGCGACTTTGTAACCACAGAGGATGGTACCGGAATTGTCCATACCGCACCCACTTTTGGGGCAGACGACTTCAGAGTGGCCATGGCCAATGATATATCAGCGCTTACGGTGCTTGACAAGGATGGAGCTACTCAGCCACTGGTGGACAGGAAAGGAAGGTTCTTCAGATTAAAGGATCTCGACGAATCCTTTGTTCAAAAGCAGGTCAACCTGGAAACATATGGCCCCTTCGAGGGAAAGTATGTGAAAAATGAGTACGACGAGAGTAAGTCGGATAAGGATCCAAGCATTGATGTGGATATAGCCGTACAGCTGAAGCTGGATAACAAAGCCTTCCGCATTGAAAAGCATGTACATAATTATCCCCATTGCTGGCGTACAGATAAACCGGTTCTTTACTACCCCCTTGATAGCTGGTTCGTTCGCACCACGGCGATGAAAGAACGTATGATGGAGCTGAACGATACCATCAACTGGAAACCACAGTCGACCGGCACGGGCCGCTTTGGAAAGTGGTTGGAAAACCTGGTGGACTGGAACCTGAGCAGGGCCCGTTTCTGGGGTACACCTCTGCCCATATGGGTTACAGAGGACAAAAAAGAGCAGATTTGTATCGGATCCGTAGCTGAGTTGAAAACGGAAGTGGAAAAATCTGTGGCTGCAGGAATCATGTCATCCAATCCGCTGGCCGACTTTAGTGAAGGAGATAATTCAGAAGAGAATTACAATATTTTTGATCTGCACCGGCCTTTTGTCGACGACCTGGTGCTGGTAAGTGCATCCGGACAGGCTATGTTTCGCGAACCGGTTTTGATCGATGTGTGGTTCGATTCGGGTTCCATGCCCTATGCACAGTATCACTATCCCTTCGAACATAAAGAAGATTTTGATCAGCTCTTTCCAGCCGATTTTATTGCCGAGGGGGTCGATCAGACACGCGGATGGTTCTTTACCCTGCATGCCATTGCCACCATGCTGTTCGACAGCGTCTCTTTCAAGAATATTATTTCCAACGGACTGGTGCTTGATAAAAGTGGCAACAAGATGTCGAAGCGCCTGGGCAATGCGGTAGATCCCTTCAAAGCCATTGAGAAATACGGATCAGATCCGCTTCGCTGGTATATGATTACCAACGCACAGCCATGGGACAACTTGAAATTTGACGTATCGGGAGTTGATGAAGTGATACGGAAATTCTTTGGCACCCTGTACAATAGCTATTCTTTCTTTGCTCTTTATGCCAATGTAGATGGGTTTACCTACGAAGCTGAGGAGGTAAGGGTTGAAAATCGACCCGAAATAGATCGCTGGATCATCTCCCTGCTCAATACCCTGATTAAGGAGGTGAAAGCAGAATATGAAAACTATGAACCCACCAGGGCTGCAAGGCTGATACAGGACTTTGTGACTGAATATCTGAGTAACTGGTATGTGCGACTGAACAGAAAAAGATACTGGGGTGGGGAATTCGATACCGATAAGCGGGCCGCCTATCAGACGCTGTATACGTGCCTGGAAACCGTGTCCATGCTGGCTGCCCCGGTAGCTCCTTTCTATATGGACAAACTGTTCAATGATCTGAACCAGGTAAGCGGACGCCATAAGGACGAGTCTGTGCATCTCAGCTCATTCCCTGATTACGATAGTTCGCTTATTGATACGGCCCTGGAAAAACGAATGGATGTGGCTCAGAAGCTTTCATCCATGATCCTGGGTCTGCGCCGAAAGGTTAATATCAAGGTGCGTCAACCCCTGAACAGGATCATGGTTCCGGTGTCCGATCCCGCTTTCCGGGAACAGGTGGAAGCCGTGAAAACCCTGGTTCTTAATGAGGTTAATGTGAAAGAAATTGAATATATAAGCGATACAACCGGCATCCTGGTCAAGCGTATCAAGCCCAATTTTAAGACCTTGGGACCCAGGTTCGGGAAACTTATGAAAGAACTTAGCGGGGCCATCAATGCCATGGATCAGGATCAGATTGCTGCTTTCGAAAAAGCACAGGTTTACGAAATTGAGGCGGGCGGCGAGCGGGTGCAGCTTGAGCTAGAGGATGTGGAGATTATTTCAGAGGATATTCCAGGCTGGCTGGTTGCCAACGAAGGCAACATCACCGTTGCCCTGGATATTAATATAAGCGAGGAGCTTCGCCAGGAGGGAATGGCCCGTGAGCTGATCAACCGGATCCAGAACATCCGAAAGGAGAGTGGATTTGATGTGACAGATAAAATCGATGTGCAGATTGAAAAGCATGAATTACTTAGCAGTGCGGTTGAAGCACACGGTAAATATATTGGTTCTCAGACCCTTGCCCGTTCAGTATCCTTGGCTGATAAACTTGAAAACAAGGGCTGCAAGCGGATTGATATTGACGAAGATGTATATATAAATATCAGGGTGACAAGGATATAAAAACAAGATTGGGAATCATTAAAATATTGTATATTTAGCAAACTAAAGAAGAAAATATAATGGCTGAGAAGAACAGATATACGGATGCTGAGCTGCAGGAGTTCAAAGAGCTCATCCAGCATAAGCTTGATAAGGCCAGAGAGGACTATGAGATATTAAAATCGGCCATAACTCAAAGCGAAAGTAACGACACGCAGGATACCTCCCCCACCTTTAAAGTTTTGGAGGAAGGTGCCGCAACCCTGTCCAAAGAAGAGGCTGGCAGGTTGGCCACCCGGCAGGCCAAATTTATCCAGCACCTTCAGGGAGCTCTGGTGAGAATCGAAAATAAAACCTATGGAATTTGCAGGGAGACCGGCAAGCTGATCTCCAAGGAGCGCCTGCGGGCCGTCCCTCATGCCACGCTCTGCATAGAAGCAAAATCAAAGCAATAATTCTTTACGATTTTACCTGAACAAGTATGTCTATCACCAGGAAATCCATATTGATTGTCCTGCTGATTCTTGTGGCCGATCAGACCCTGAAGGTTCTGGTAAAAACCCACATGACCCTCTATCAGCAGATCCCCTTTTTCGGCAACTGGGGAATATTGCATTTTGTGGAAAACAACGGTATGGCCTTTGGTATGGCGCTGCCAGGAAGTCTGGGAAAGATTTTGCTTACCTCATTCCGATTACTGGCTGTGGTGGCAATAGCTTATTATATGCGACATCTGATTCGTGAAAAGGCGCATACAGGTTTAATTATTTGTCTTTCCATGGTCATGGCCGGAGCCCTTGGAAATATTGTTGATTCGGTATTTTACGGTCTGATCTTCAGCAGCAGCAGTCCCGTTGAAACGGCAGTCCTGTTCCCCGAAGGAGGAGGGTATGCACCCCTGATGCAGGGCAAGGTGGTTGATATGTTTTATTTTCCCATTCTCAAGGGTAACTATCCTGACTGGTTTAGAGGTGGTTCCAGCTTTATTTTCTTCAGACCCGTATTTAACATTGCCGATTCAAGTATCACTGTGGCTGTTTTCATCATCCTGTTTAATCAACGAAAGTTTTTCAGGCATGTGGAAAGCAGCTCCTGATCTATTTCGTTTTACGTGACTCAAACACCTCTGTTGAGCCGGCACCACAACTGATAATTGTTTTCATGGCCTGGTCCACTGCGGCGTCGGTCTTTGTCACCCGCTCTTTTGGCAGATGATAGATTAAGCCCGAAGTTGGATTGGGGCCGGTGGGAACAAATACGGAGATAATATCCCCCTGATCGTCTGTGATAAATCCGGTCATTAAGGCCCCCGAATTGAAAATATCCACCAGCACCACCTCCTTGAAAAAGGAGCGGTTCTTTCCAAAAAACTGCTGCACAGTCTCTTTGGCCAGTTTGTATCCCGGGATTTTAAGCAGGTAGCGATCCTCTGCTTTGTTCAGGAACCTGAAGTATCTTGTACGGATTACCAATCCGATGATAAAAAAGAGAAGTACAATTGCCGTGAAAGAAATTACGTAGAGTGCAAACTTATAGTAGGGATTGGGGTCTGGGTCCTGTAATATGGTGTCTACCAGAGGAGTAAGGGTTCGGCCAATAAGATTGATTACCCACCTGAAAAGCAATATTATAAGAGTTAAGGGGGCAAGAGCAACCACCCCCCCGATAAGGGTGGTTCGAAGAAAATTCCGAATACGCTTAAAGATATTTATTTGCATGGTTTGAAAGTGTTATATTGATGCATATGAATACAAAAATACAAGAGAAATGAGAACCCTCCCATTTATAGCCTTATTTATAATATTAGCTCCCAACATAGAGGCTCAGGAAGTCAGCCCGGAACAAAACATTAAATATGTGGCTCATCGGGGAGCTTCCTACCTGGCACCCGAGAATACCCTGGCCTCCATGGAGTTGGCCTGGGAACTTGGAGCTGATGGTGCCGAATGTGATATTATGCTGACAGCCGATAAAAAGGTGGTATTATTCCATGATAAGAACACCAAAAAACTGACTGGTGAAAACTTCACAGTCAAAGAGACCACCTGGCAGCAGCTGAAGTCGCTTGTGCTTATTCCCAGGGAGACCAACCGCCCGGAATTTACCCACGAGACCATCCCCTTACTGTCGGATGTTCTGGGCGCCATACCTGAGGATCGCATGCTTGTGATTGAAATTAAAACCGGACCGGAAATTCTGCCGCATTTGCAAAAGGTGATCACTCAGCACTGGAAGAGCGGTCAAATAAGCTTTATTGCATTTGATTTTGAAACCATTAAACAGGCAAAGGTGCTCTATCCGGAGGTTCCATGCTATTACCTGTCTGCTCTGAATCCGGATTTTAACAAGCATTTTGAAGATGTTGTTGAAAACGGACTTGACGGGGTGGACCTGCGTCACAACATGATTGATCAAAAACTGATGGAACGCTGCCATGCATCCGGACTGGATGTCTGGTGCTGGACAGTCAATGATCCCGAAACAGCCACGAAAATGAATCAACTGGGTGTAAGTGCTATCACCACTGACCGGCCGGCGTGGTTAAAAAGCAAATTAACGACAGAGAAATAAACCAAATCTCTTAGAGTTTTATTTACTTTGAGCTTTGCTTAATACAAGATCATAACAACAAAAATCATGAAACATATATTTTTCCTTTTCCTGGCCACCCTGAGCCTGGCCTGCACTGCTTCTAAGGCACAACAAAGTGATCCGGCAAAACCGAAAAACATCATCTTCCTGATTGGCGACGGGATGGGGCTCTCCGCCGTTTCCACAGGATTTTATTTCGGCGATCAGCCATCCGTATTTAATCGTTTTAATGAGATTGGCCTGCAGCAAACTTCTTCGGCTTCCCATAAAGTAACTGATTCTGCCGCCAGTGGCACGGCCCTGGCCACCGGCGTACTTACATACAATGGTGCCATTGGTGTAGATACCGCTACGACCAGCATTCCAAATATTGCCGAAATGCTTGCATCCTTGGGTTGGAGTACGGGTGTTGTGGCTACCTCTACAATTTCTCATGCAACACCTGCTTCTTTTTATGCCCATGTAGTGCTGAGAAGCATGGAGGAAAAAATTGCTGAGCAGCTGCTTCATTCGGAGATTGATTTCTTTGCCGGCGGCGGACTGGATAAATTTATCAAACGCGCCGATAGTACCGATCTTCTGTCCCTGGCTGCCGAAAAGGGTTTTATTGTGGACACCTCGGGCCTCGCTGCTCCAGGAACACTGAGTGCCGATAAGAAATATGGATTTCTTCCCGAAGCCGGCAGTATGCCTTCCATGGTCGATGGAAGGGGCGATTTCCTGCCAGAAGCAACTGTGCTGGCCATCAGTCACCTCTCACAAAATCAGGATGGTTTTTTCCTGATGGTTGAAGGATCGCAGATAGACTGGGCCGGACACGCCAACGACTCCGAATACCTTGTGGGTGAAATGCTTGATTTTGAAAAGGTCATTGCCGCAGCCCTGAATTTTGCCGAGAAAGACGGAAACACCCTGGTGGTGGTTACAGCTGATCATGAAACAGGAGGCTATGCCCTGGGGCCGGAAAAATCAAAGCCGGGACAAAAACTTTACACGGATTATGCTGAGCTAGGACCTGTATTTGCAACGGGAGATCATACGGCCACCTTGATACCTGTTTTTGCCTTTGGTCCGGGCGCCGAAATGTTCAAAGGTATCTATAAAAATACCGAGATCAACCATAAAATGAAGGCTCTTGTCGGGTCTAAGTAATCCCATGAAAGCCACCCTCTTCATAGTCACAATCTTCCTTTTATTTGCTTGTGGCAAGGAAGATGAGCCTGTGCCTCAGTTAACTGCCAATTTTGCAAGTACACTCATTGGAATTGCATCCTCAGAGCAAGATAGATCGGTGAGTATTGAACTGAACAGAATTCCGCTGCTTCCAACAACTGTAGAAGTAAAACTGACGAATGCTGCAGGCACAGCCTACGGGGTGGACTATATGACCAATCCGGTTGCCGTCAACGATACGATCGAAGTAGCTTTTCCATTGGGAAGTTCTATGTCTGTATTAAGCATCACTAAGCTGAAGGTTGCAGAAGATCATGAGCAAAGATCTTTCGACCTCACTATAATTTCTGTATCTAACAATGGTTTGCCTGGGAGCAATAACACTCTGAAGGTAGATCTTGAATAAGATCCTGCAAAGCTTACCTACCTCTTCAGGATTCCGTATAGGAGAACGCGGATCAGGTCTTCCATCAGTTCTTCGCGGTCGGTTTTATGTGCCTCATCCAACAACAAGGGCACTTCCAGGCCCTTCATCATTGTAGAAATGGCAATGGCCCCGATTTTTGAACTGCTCAGTTGAAAGACATCCTGCTTCATCCCGTCGTCCAGGATTTGTCCCACCAGCTCCTGTTCCTCTATTTCAAAATTCCGCCTGATATCCAGAATGAAGCCCATATGTGAAAGAGCTTCCTCGTTAAGCGCCGCGTAGAAATTCTCAAGGGTTCTGACATGGTGCAGCCTGAAAAGGATGTAGGCCTTAAGGCGCTCAGGCGGGTCGTTTTTTTTGCTGATAATCCGGTTCAGCCGCTCCTTCAACACCATGGCCTCAAACTCAACAACGGCCTTGAAGATTTCTTCCTTGCTTTTAAAATAATAATAAATGGAGCTCTTCCCCATCTGGGACTTGCTGGCAATCTCTTCCATGGTGGCCTTTCTGAAACCATATCTGGTAAAGATCCTGCGGGCTATTCCCACAATATGTGTTCTGACCTCATCCTTGACAACAACCATATGTCAATAAATTAAACCACCCTCAAATTTAAGCCTACTCATCCAGTTCTACAAGTCTGTAGTCCAGTTGCCTTCGGGAAAGATTGGCATTCATCACCTCTATTTTTACTTCATCACCTATCTCAAATTTCCGGCCCGACTGCCGGCCCACAATCATATACTCTTCTTCGTTAAACTCATAAAAATCATCTACAATACTCTTGATGGAGACCATTCCTTCACACTTGTTTTCCACAATCTCCACGTAGATCCCCCAGTCCGTGAGCCCTGAAACCACCCCGTCAAATTGCTTCCCAACCTTATCCTGCATAAATTCCACCTGCTTGTATTTGGTGGAGGCTCTTTCGGCCTCTATGGCCCGGCGTTCCATCTCGGAAGCATGCTGGCATCGTTTTTCATAGGTTTCAGCATTTTTTGATTCGCCCTGAGCCAGGTAGTGGGCCAGCAGCCGGTGGACCATTAAATCGGGGTAACGCCTGATGGGTGATGTGAAGTGAGCATAATCTTTAAAGGCCAGTCCGTAATGACCGATATTGTTGGTGGAATAACGTGCTTTTGCCATGGAGCGCAGCGCCATCATCTCCACCACATCCTGTTCCTTGCTCCCCTGTACCTGATCCAGCAAGTTGTTCAGGGAGGTAGATAAGCGGCGGGTCGACTGCTGGGGATTCAGGCTATAGCCAAACTTGCCAATAAAGCGCGTGAAAGACTCCAGCTTCTCCGGGTCGGGATGATCGTGGATGCGGTAGACAAAGGTTTTTCCGCTTTGCTTCTTTTTGCCCTGTTCTTTGCTTTTGTCCTGACTCACTTCCTTTTCATACTTGCCTCCGCGACTGGCATAGGCAGCAACCCGCTTGTTAGCCAGCAGCATAAACTCCTCAATAAGCCAGTTGGCCTCTTTCTGAACCTTGAAGTAGATCCCTGTGGGGGTCCCATCCTCAGCCAGATGGAACTTCACCTCTTCTCTCTCAAAGTTTATGGATCCATTTTCAAAGCGTTTGTCTTTTAGGACTTTTGAGATCTCAAAGAGCTTCAGGATTTCTTTTTTCATATCTCCTTCTTCTCCCTCAATAATCTTCTGTGCCTCCCCGTAATCGAAGCGGCGGTCCGAATGTATGATGGTGCGACCAAACCACTCATCCAGCACCTCGCCCTGGTCATTCATCTTAAAAACAGCCGAAAAGGTAAGTTTGTCTTCATGGGGACGAAGGGAGCATACCCCGTTTGAAAGTTTTTCGGGGAGCATGGGAACCACCCGGTCCACCAGGTAAACCGAGGTGGCCCGGTCATAAGCTTCACTATCCAGGATGGTTTTGGTTTTTACATAATGGGATACATCTGCGATATGTATCCCCACCTCCCACAAGCCTCCCTTCAGGGGCTGTAAGGACAGGGCATCGTCAAAATCCTTTGCATCAGCCGGATCAATGGTAAAGGTGGGTGCCTTCCTGAAATCCCTTCTGTTCTTGATTTCTGCTGCCGAAATGTTCTCAGGTATCGTTTCGGCATAGGCCTCCACTTCTTTTGAGAATTTTATGGGCAATTCAAACTCGGCTAGAATGGAGTGCATCTCCGTGTCATTCTCCCCCGGGTAACCCAGGATATCGACAATTTCTCCAAATGGATTCTTAACCTTCTCGGGCCAGTCAATAATTCTGGCAATGGCTTTCTGGCCATGCTCCACGCCCTTTAATTTTTCCAGCGGAATAAAGATATCAAAGGGCATTTTACGGCTGTCGGGTAGCAGGAATGCATAATTCCTAGAGATTTCCACGGTGCCCACAAAGGTGTTTCTGGCACGCTCCAGAATCTCCACCACCTCTCCCTCGGTCCGGGAGCGCTGCTTCCGGGCCGGGTAAACAAATACCTTCACCAGGTCTCCATCCAGCGCGGTCTTCAGATTATTCCTTGCAATAAATACATCATCGTCCGAATTTTCAGAAACCAGGAAGGCATAGCCATGCTGGGTCATATCCAGGGTGCCGGTCTTGTATCCGGCTCTGCTCAGGAGACGGTATCTGCCGGGCTCCACCTGCTCCAGCTGTTTCTTAGCCACCAGTTCGTCCAGGGTCCTGTTTACCATTGCCCTGCGCTGCTTATCGCTAATGAACAGCAATTTCGAAATTTGCTTGTAATTGTATATCTGTTTGGGGTTTCTTCCAAATACTCCCATAATCAGTGTTGATGCCTGCTCGCGCGACATATGATCCCTGCTGCTTCTTTTACTCTTTCCCATAATATCTACATTTCCGGTAAGAGTTAAATTTACTAATTTTGTTTCCATCAATATGATTATCCTTCAATAGTTATGACCAACAATTTATTTGTATACAATACCCTGACAAGGAAAAAGGAGCGCTTTGAACCCATCAATCCCCCGTTTGTTGGTCTCTATGCCTGTGGTCCCACTGTTTACGGCGATGCTCACCTGGGTCATGCCCGCCAGGCAATTACCTTCGATGTGCTTTACAGATATCTCCAATACCTCGGCTATAAGGTGAGATTTGTAAGAAATATAACCGATGTGGGACACCTGGAAAATGACGCAGACGAAGGAGAGGATAAGATTCTGAAGAAGGCCCGGCTTGATTCACTGGAGCCCATGGAAGTGGTCCAGCACTACATGAACCGCTACCGCATGAACATGGATGCCCTCAATGTGCTTCATCCCAGCATTGAACCCAGAGCAAGCGGGCATATTATTGAGCAGCAGGAACTGATTGAAAAGATTATGGCTGCGGGTTATGCTTATGAGGTAAACGGTTCTGTTTACTTCGATGTGAATGCATACAATGCCAATCATCCCTATGGCCAACTCTCCGGCAGGAAAGTGGAGGATCTTTTATCCAATACGCGGGTACTTGACGGTCAATCGGAAAAGAGAAATGCCCTGGACTTTGCTCTGTGGAAAAAAGCCGACCCCTCACATATCATGCGCTGGTCCTCCCCCTGGAGTGACGGATATCCCGGCTGGCACCTGGAGTGCTCGGCCATGAGTACCAAGTACCTGGGGATGCAGTTTGATATTCATGGCGGCGGAATGGATCTGCTCTTCCCTCACCACGAATGCGAAATAGCTCAGAATGTGGCCGGGTATGGCAAACCCGCTGTTCGATACTGGATGCATAATAATATGATCACGATCAACGGTCAGAAAATGGGCCGTTCCCTGGGCAATTTCATCACCCTGGATCAGCTCTTTGATGGAAATCACGAGATGCTGGAGCAGGCTTATGCCCCCATGGTTATCCGCTTTTTTATCTTGCAGGCCCACTACCGGAGCACACTTGATTTTTCCAATGAAGCACTCCAGGCTTCTGAAAAAGGGCTGGCACGCCTCCTGAATGCTGTGACAACTCTGGGGAAGATTCAGCCATCAAGTGCAGGCTCTTTTGATGTGGATGCTCTCGCTGAACAGTGTAAAAAAGCCATGGAGGATGATATGAACACAGCCAAACTGGTGGGGCACCTTCTGGGGGGAATTCCTCAGATCAACAAGCTGGCAGAGGGAAAAGACCAGATCATTGAAGACGATCTTGATAAGCTCAAAGCGCTTTACCATTCATGGGTAAGTTCTGTGCTGGGTCTGGAGTTGCAGGAAACCACAGGACAAGCTAATGAGATAAGCGCTGACCTGATTGACTTGATCCTGCAGTTAAGAGATGATGCAAAATCGAGTCGTGACTTCGAAACCGCAGATCGCATACGAAATGAGCTTGGTAATCTGGGCATCACCGTGAAAGACCGGAAAGACGGGGCTGACTGGGAAATTTCTTAGCTAAAATGAAGGCATATCGCTCACTTGCAATTAACATAGCTTCCACCTCTCTGGGGGGTGATCACCCCGTCAGGATTCAATCCATGACCAATACCGATACCAATGATGTGGAAGCTACACTGGCGCAATGCGTCCGGATGATTGAAGCGGGGGCGGAGCTGATCAGGTTAACCACCCAGGGAAAGCGGGAGGTGGAGAACATGAATAAAGTGCGGGGCCTGTTACTTAAAGCTGGATACAGGGTGCCGGTGATTGCAGACATTCATTTTAAACCGGAGCTCGCCCTGGATGCTGCACCGGCTTGCGACAAGATCCGGATCAATCCGGGAAATTACCTGAAAGGTCGTTCGGTAGACCTCCTGCTTCCTGACCTCCTGCGCAGATGCAGGAAAGAAAGAACCGCGATCCGTATTGGAGTAAACCATGGTTCACTGGACGAATCCATTATGAAGCATTTTGGAGATTCCCCCAGAGGAATGGTGGAGTCTGCCATGCAGTTTCTTCGCATATGTAAAACCGAATCCTTTAGCGATGTGGTTGTATCCATGAAATCAAGCAATCCGAGGGTAATGATACAAGCGGTTCGCCTTCTGGTTTACCGAATGCAACAGGAAGGGATGGCCTATCCTCTTCACCTGGGGGTTACAGAAGCGGGAGATGGTCCGGAAGCACGTATTAAATCTGTCGTAGGCATGGCCCCTCTGCTACTGGAGTCCATGGGTGATACCATCAGGGTGTCGCTTACCGAACCCCCCGAAATGGAGTTGCCTGTGGCATCGCAAATAGTTTCCCTCTTTCCAAAACCTGATGACTTGCCCTACCATCCTTTCCAGGGACTTGCCTGGGATCCCTTTAGTTTTTCCAGAAGAAGATCACTTTCTGTGGCCGGGATCGGCAAGGCAAGCAGGGTAAAAATTATTTCTACAGAACCGCCAGATCCGGCTGCAGATTTAACACCCGCAAAACTTAAAGGATTATTGATCCCATACGAACAATGGGAAAATGACGCTCGTTTATTGGATTCTGGTGAGAAAATTTTGATGCTGGAGAAAGCTGATCACAGCATCCAGGAAATCAAGGGCCGTTTGAACCGTTTCTGTACAAGCAATAAAAAGGCCCCGGTACTCTTCAAAATTACCCTCGATACCGAAAATCTTGAAAGCTTTCAGTTAGGCTTAGCGGGAGATCTGGGTTCCCTTCTTGTTGATGGGGTCCTGGATGGGGTATGGGTGGAAAATCCACATCTCCCGGAATCCATTATTAATGATACTCTCCTGAACATCCTTCAGGCTGCAGGAGCGCGGATCAGCAAAACGGAATATATTGCCTGTCCTTCCTGCGGACGTACTCATTTTGACATTCTGGCCAGGCTGAAAGAGATCCGTGCCGCCACTTCCCACCTCACCACGCTTAAAATCGGGGTAATGGGTTGCATTGTTAATGGTCCGGGCGAAATGGCCGATGCTGATTATGGATATGTGGGAGCCGGGCCGGGCCGGGTAAGTATTTATAAAGGACGGGAGTCCAGAATACGCAACATTCCTGAAGAAGAAGCTCTTGAGGCATTAATCCAGCTTGTAAAAAGCGAAGGCGACTGGATAGATCCCTGAGCCATTTTCATATCAGCCGTCAGGCCTTATCAAGAGAAAAAATAAAGGTGCTGCCTTCATACTCCTTACTTCTTACCGTAATGGTCTGTTTATGGGCCTGCAGGGTATGTTTCACAATGGCAAGGCCCAGTCCGGTCCCACCCGATTCCCGGGACCTGCTTTTATCGACCCTGTAAAAACGTTCAAAAATACGGGGCAGGTTCTTTTCTGCTATTCCTATCCCATTATCAGAAATATCCACCAGTATTTGTTTCCCTGTGTCGGTAAATCCAATGGAAACTTTACCTCCCTCCTTGCCATATTTCACCGCATTGCTGATCAGATTGCCGGCCACCTCGATAATGCTTTTCCGGTCGGCCCTTACCATTAGCGCTTTATTGTAAGTCTTATCAAAGCCTATTTTTATGTTCTGCCGACTGGCCGGCATTTCCAAATATTCAATTACCTCCTCAAACAGCTTAAGCAGGTTAAAGTCTTCCATTTTCAAGGTAAATTCGCCCGATTCAAGCCTGGCAATGGAATCCAGGTCCTCAACAATATTGATCATCCGGTTGATACTGCGTTCGGCTCTTTTTAAATACAGGGTGTTAATGGTAGAATCGTCAATACCCCCTTCCAGCAAGGTCAGAATATATCCCTGAATATTGAATATGGGCGTTTTCAGCTCATGAGAAACATTGCCCAGAAAATCTTTCTGATATTTCTCCAGCTTTTTAAGCTTCTTTATTTCTTCTTTCTGATTATGTGCCCAAATTTTAACTTCCCTGTTCGTATCTTCAATCACATCCCCGTTGCTGATTTTGGCCCGTACGGATTTCGCCGGCATGGTGAAGTTGTGAATATTCTTATATATCGGATCGATTTTGCTTTCCACAAAGCGAATGAAAAAATAGCGTACAACAAGAAAAATACTCGCCGCCAAAACCGCTCCGAAAACCAGATAGTAAATCCAGGAATGATCGACATCAAAAATCTCATTTACAATCAGAATCAGCGCCACCAGCAGGAGCACAGCAGCGGCGATTTGCATAGCATATGTTCTTGTGCTTTTCATACCGCCTCCATTACCATCTGTAAAAGGGTGTCTCCACATGAAAGAAGAAGCCATGTTCTCCATAGCGGTTAATGGAGTAATCTATCCTGAACACTTTGTCATAATAGGTAACAAGGTCCAGTCCGATACCGGCCGAAAACTGCCAGGTGTTGACCATGGTATTGGTGGGGTCGGGAAAATCATTTCGTACATAGCCCGCATCGGCAAATACATTCACATAAACCGCATAGTGAATCTTGTTAAACTGCTCCATCCCGAGAAAGGGAATGGTATAGCTGCTTGGCTTGATCAGCTGAAACTTCATATTATAATAAGTGATCACATAATCGGATCCATCAATTACATAAGGTTCATAGGCGCTTAAATACTCCCGATACCCAAGAGCTTTATTCAGAATATGGGGCATGGTCTTTTCAGAAGAGAACCGCGCCTTTGTTGTATTATAGAAATAAAGCCAGTTGGTAAACTTCTGATGATACATTAAAACACCGGTCAGACGAAAAGTTGGATAATCAAAATCCGGTATCAGGCCCAGGCCAATCTGTTCTGCCTTGATTTTAATATTAAATCCTTCCAGGGGATATACCTTGGAGTCCCTGATATCATAATTAAATATATAGGAAAGCATGAAATAATCCCTCTGTGTATCTCCCTGACCCAGGTAATTGGGGTTATTAATGGCCACCGAATCTGATACCAGGAAATCATAATACTCAAACCTGAGTGCATGGATGGTATAAAGTCTTGGTCTGTATCTATAGTTTATGAATGCGTTTAACCTGGTCTGTGCGGGCACATCTTCTGGTTTGTATTCATTGGGCCTGTTATTCACCGTAGATAAACTTACTTCGTCCTGTTGATTCGCATTGAACCCGAAGGAGATACCGTGGTTCTGCTTTCTACCCAGATTAGGTTTTGAGTAAGCCAGCGCATATTCCTTCACATAGCCCAGCCGGATCTTGGCTGTCAACAGCTCATTCCTTCCCCTGAAATTACTCCATTTCAACCAGGCTCCGTAATTGATCTTATCCCAATCCCAGTTCTTTATGAAGGTGCTGAAATTTCTTTCAGCATACTCCAGAATCGGTATCGGCCAGATATACCATCGCTCAGTTACTTCAATAATAACTGTTATGCGATTGTCTCCCAGGTGCTTAACATTTAGATTCACAAAATTGAAAATGGCCAGATTGAGCAAGTTGTCCTTGCTTCGTTGCAGGCTTGGAATCAATTCCATTTTAAAGACAGTATCGCCTGCGGCAAAAACAAGCTCTCTGAGAATTACAGACTCATGGGTTACCTTATTACCGGTAATCTCGAAGTTCTGAATATATAATTTATCGTCGGCTATCACCAGGGAATCCTGAGATATGGCTTCTGTTGCATGACACAGCAGAAAACAAATTACTAACGATTTAATTGCCTTTGTCATATGCATCATGCTCGCGGGCTGCAAGGTAATAAAATATTATACGTAATTTTACAGACAAAAGGTCCCAAATGAAAGCAATAATTTCACTTTTAATTCTTTTTTTAATCCCTTTAGCTATTGCTGCACAGGAATTTACCCTGCCAGCAGCCAGCTCTTTTGAAGAGCTCAGGGTGGCCGGGAATATCCATCTGGAATTAGTGGCATCAGACAGCAACTTTCTGAAATTCGAGGGGGAGGATGAAGCTGAAAAACTAAATATTTCATGGGGCAAAGGTGTCCTCAGCCTGAAAACTCCTACTGAACTAAAGAAGAGCCCCGCCATCAGGGTGAAACTTTATTGTGCAGAGCTTGCCGGGCTTGAAATCACCCGGGGAGCTGTTGTTCAGTCGGCCGATACTCTGAAAGCCGGCACCCTGGCCCTGAAAGTGGACACCGGGGGAAAAGCTGAATTTTCCATTTCTTCCGACTCCATAAGCGCCAGGGTTATCAAGGGTTCTGATATCATTCTGAGGGGAAACACCGGCAGCCTGTCGGTTACTGCCAACAGTGCCGGGAATTTCCTGGGATATGAACTGGAGGCTGAAAAGGCCTGGGTAAGATCCAACACCGGAGCCCAGGTGAAAGTAAACAGCTCTGAGTATCTGAATGCCTACTCCTCAGGTGGAGCATTTGTGGGCTACAGGGGCAATCCGAAACAGAAGGAATTTAAAAACAGTCTCGGAGGCGACATTACTCAGGAGAAGCAATAAGCAGGGAAGCCAGGCTCATATCGGTAGGGGTGGTGATTTTGATGTTCTCCCGGTTGCCTTCCACCAGGCTAAGCTTTCCGTGCAGAGATTCATAAACCGAAGCATCATCGGTAAATGTGGGACTGTAGGCCTGCTTATAGGCCTCTTTGATTTGCTCCGATCTGAATACCTGCGGGGTTTGTACCTTCCTCAACTTGCTGCGGTCCATATGGGAGGAAGTCCCCCCGGCTAAGAGCATTCTCACCGACTCCTCCATCTCCATGACAGGGATCCCACTACCTTCCCTCAGGGCAGAGTCATAGGTGCGTGCAAGTGTATCCATACTTACCAGTGGCCTCACAGCATCATGTATTCCCAGCAGGCCTTCTTCAGTAATAAGGGCCAGACCATTCTTAACGGAACTGAAACGCCTGTCCCCCCCATCTGCAAGCAGGAGGCCATTACATATATCATAAGAGGCTGCCACCTCTTCCCATAACTTTCTGTGAGCAGGAGCCAGAACCACCACCATTTTCATTTCCGGATCAAACTTCCTGAATTTTTCAAGGGTGTGAATAATCAATGGCTTTCCCTGAAGTCGAAGAAATTGTTTGGGAATCTGCCCCCCCATTCTGCTACCCGATCCGGCAGCGACTACAATGACTGCCTTTTTCATTTAAAATAACTGTCAATAAGTTCCATAATCGTGGTCCGGTCAAGAGGTTTGGTTACAAAATGATTGCATCCGGCCTGGATGCTTTCCTCCTTTTCCTCGGCCATAACAAAAGCGGTTTGAGCAATAATGGGAACGGTCTTATTAAACTTTCTGATTTTCCTGGCCGCATCAATTCCGCTCATTTCAGGCATTTTAATATCCATCAAAATTGCATCAGGAACCAGTTTCCTGGTTTTACTCACCACTTCCTGTCCGTTCCTTGCTCTGTGAATCGTAGCCCCTGATTGTCTAAGCATTTCCCTGACAAACATATAGTTTAATTCTTCATCCTCAGCTATCAGAATTTGCTTGTTACTCCAATTATACGTTTTGTTGGATATCATATCCCGGGCTTCCTCCTGCGGTTCCTCAACCACCAGGGGAAGGGTAAAGTAAAATGTAGTTCCTTTACCAACATTCGACTCAACCCACATCTCCCCTCCCATCAGGTCTACCAGGCTTTTAGAAATGGGCAATCCCAGTCCGGTCCCGGAATGCTGAAGTGAACGCTCCTGGTTCACCTGTCCAAATCTGTCAAATATGAGCTTAATCTTATTATTGGGAATGCCAATGCCGCTATCGCTGACGAAAAATACAACATGCCGGTTGTTCTTAAGTGAGTAACCAAAAGTGATGTGCCCCTCCTTTGTGAACTTTATGGCGTTTCCTATCAGGTTGTTGAAAATCTGACTCAGCCTGTAATCATCTGCAACAATTGTAAAATCCTTAGATTCGTTTCCCTTCTTAAGATTAAAAGCCACCTTTTTTTCGCCGGGTGCATCTCCTCTGATACTGTGGAAGAAAGTAGAATAAATCTCATCAAGGATCCCGTTGATCCGAACGGGCTTGTTGGAGATTTTCATCTGTCCGGATTCAATTTTCGAAATATCAATGATGTCATCGATAATATTCAGCAACTGTCCGGATGAATGGTCTATGTGTTTTAGAAACAGGTCCTTTTTCTCTTCTGAAAGTCCGGGATCCCTCAGCAGGTTGGCAAAACCTATTATGCCATTCATGGGGGTTCTGATTTCATGTGACATGTTTGCCAGAAAAGAGGTTTTCAGGCGATCCGACTCTTCCGCACGGTCCCGGGCCTGTTTTAGCTCATTTTCTATTTGCATCAGGTTCGACACATCCTTGAAAATCCCCATAATCATGGTAATCACCCCTCTTTCATCCCTGATGGGGATCTTGTTTTTCTCCATCCAGAATCCCTCTACTCCGCTATCTTCAAAATAGACAATTTTGTTTACTATGGGTTTACCGGTCTCTAAAATGGCCCGGTCTTCTTCTATCATTTTCCTGGCAACCCGCTTGGTGAAGAACACTTTATTGGTTTTTCCAGCCGCCTGGTCAGAGCCTGACACCCTGAGAAGTTTTGCCATCATCCTGTTCACCCTGATATAGCGATGGTGCCTGTCGGTAAAGAAAATACAGAAAGGCATGGTTTCCAGAAGGACTTCCAGGGTTTCTCTCTCCCGGTGAAGTGCCTGCAGGGAGTCTGTCAGGTTGGTTACATCTTCCCGGTATCCGCCCGTTCCGCTTATCTCTCCATGTTCATCCTTTACCGGAAAATGAACCGTCTTAATAATTCGCTTCTTTCTGGAATAGGTGGATTCACTGATTTTTCCGCTACTCCTGACCTCAAGCTCCCCTTCCTCTATGAGCCGGCTTTCCTCCTGATCAAATACTTCACTGCCCCTTCTGCCAATGACTTCAGATTGCGTTTTCCCCATTGCGCTCAAGAACATTTCATTCACCTGGTTGAAATGTCCGTTTTCATCCTTAAACCAGCTTGCGAAAGGCAGTGAATCCATCAGCGCCTTAAGCTGATTTTCCGAGCTGTCCACCGTATGTTCTGTCTTTTTGGCTATGATTTATCCCCTTCAAAGGTGTTGAATCCTGCAGGCATCTGATTTTCTTTTGGAGTAATGCTCAGCAAGGGCACTGTTGCGGTACTGACCATTTGTTGTTCATAACTGCCAAGCAATACGTTCCACTTATCTACAGCACTGGCCATGATGGTGATCAGATCTGCATTTACAGCCTCAACGTAATTGCATGTAAGATTCGCCAGGTTATCTCCGACCAGCGTTTTAGTTGTATATTTTAAATCTCTGGCTTTAAAATAGTTAACTACCTGATTAGAATAGGCCTCCAATGAAGCTTGGTCCTTCTCATTTGTCAGGCTTGTAATGGAAATCACATGTAACTCAGCCTCAAAAAGTTCAGCCAGGTCAGCAGCAATAAGTGTTTTTTGACGGGTGTCCGGGTCCCTCTTGATGGGAACTACAATTTTCTTTACATCAGCGGGAACTGTGGTGCGCAGGGTAAAGACCGGCTGGTCGGTGGCTGCCATTATTTTCAGAGCATTGCTACCGATAAACAGCTCCTCGAAACCTGAAGCTCCATGGGTGGAACTGGATACAACCGAATTATTAACTGAATTCACCTGATTCACAATCTCCCTGTAAACCTTTCCCTTTTTTATAATATATCCCAGTTTTGACGCGTGTCCCAGAAGGGGCTCATACTCCTTTACCCATTTTTCGAATTGGCTCTCGGCAAATTTTTGTTCTTGCTCGGCCATAGAAGTGTGGAAGTGTGAGCTATTGCTCAACACATAAACCATCTGGATACTTATGCTCTTCTTTTGAGAAAACAAGATGGCCCATTGAAGGCCTTTTAATGAATCCGGAGAAAAATCTATGGGTACAATGAAGTTGGTCATGACTTAGCTTTTAGTTATCACTACCAATTTTACGTAAACGGGTGAGTTTTGTTACTTTTATAACATATAATCAATAGACCCAAATGATATGGCCCTGGAAGTGGTTCTTGGAATAGATATTGGAGGGACATTTACTAAAATCGGATTGGTGGATCGCGAGGGAAAGATTCACTTTGAAGATGAAATCAGTACCCGTGGATATGATACCATTGAGGAGTTCATTCATGCCCTGCATAAGCATGTGATTCAGAGCCTGGAGCAGTTCGAAACGCCTCTCCTCATGCTGGGTATTGGTGTTGGGGCCCCCAATGGCAATTATTATGAAGGAACCATTGAAAATGCACCCAACCTGGCATGGAAAGGCAGGATTGAATTTGTAAAATTAATGGAGAAACAATTTCATCTTCCCATCCTGGTCACCAATGATGCCAATGCAGCAGCTCTGGGAGAAATGCTTTTTGGAGATGCCGGTGATCTGAAAAATTTTGCGATGATCACCCTGGGCACGGGGCTTGGAAGTGGTCTGGTGGTAAATGGAGATATTATCTACGGTCACGATGGTTTTGCCGGAGAACTGGGACATGTACTTGTTTATGACCATGGGCGGCAATGTGGTTGTGGTAAGAGGGGCTGCCTTGAAGCCTATGTTTCTGCCACAGGGATCAAGCGTACCGTATATGAGTTAATGGCTGAAGAGAATGTTGAAAGTGAATTTCGCAACATTCCTTTTTCCAGGTTAAAACCCAAAAAAATTACCTCACTGGCCGAGGCGGGCGATCCCATAGCCATCAAAGCGTTTGAAAGGACAGGTTTCCTCCTGGGTCGGGCACTGGCCGATACGGTGGCACATATCAGTCCGGCGCGTATTTTTCTTTTCGGCGGTCTGGCCAAGGCCGGGAAATGGATCATTGATCCCGCCAAAAAAAGCATGGAGGAACACCTCCTGCCCATTTTTCGAAATAAGATTGATATTGTTCCCTCTGCTCTCCTTAAAAAGAATATTGCCGTGCTGGGAGCTGCGGCCCTGATCTGGAAGCGTCTTGATAAACAGACCGGTAAGAGCTGATTCTATTTTTCCAGTACCATGGAAACATCATGGTCCCAGTTGGATCTGACCTCTATGGAAACAGGCAGAAGTTCAACGGGTTCAGGTTGTAGCTTTTCTAAATAATTCCCGGTATCCCACCGTCCGTTTTTATTAAGGTCGTGGATAAATTTAATCTGGTACTCTTTGGGGGCAAGGAAGGGAAAGGTATACTGCCCATCAGCTTCCACGATTCTTTCCTCAATCAATGTCGTACTACTGAACAGCTGAATCAGTACCTGGTTGTTCACATTTGTCAGCGAAAGCAGGATTTGTCCATAGAACTCCAGGTCCCTGGTTTGAAAGCTTACATCAATGGTATCGTGTTGCATTGGGTAAATACCTGTAATGGCTCCCGGAAGCATCAACATTCTGTACCTGGCGTCAGGTTCCCATGAAGCAGAAAGGACGGTTCTGTACGGACTCAGTGTGTCGGCTCTAAGCACAAAGGGAACCGCCACTTCCAGCGAATCGGGAATGTGGTACAAGGTGAACAGGCTGTCATTAAGGCTGCTCACCGGGAAATCGGAGGTCAGTGACAGATCGCGGTTCAGGTCCTGATTTCCATTGTTCCTGATGGTAACAAGGTTTAGCTTCTCCTCAGTAAGCTGAGCCGTTTGTCCCCTTCTGCTTTTTGTCTCTTTTTCCCGGTAGCTAAACAAAACAGTATCAGTTTTGACCACATACTGCTCTGTGGTATCCATCACTGTATACTTCAATTCCAAGCTTATGCTATCCTTTTTATAATGAGCCGAATCCCTCACCCAGAGCGTAAGGCTATCCCTGTTTGTTGAGAAATGTTCGAGGAAACGGGGTTCCTCTTCATGAGGCAGCTGCAGACTCCTGTATGAGAATGTATCCGTGAGGGGAAGAGCAAAAACAAGCTCCAGTCTTCGCCGGTCTTCCCTGCTGTTGTCAGTCATATATTGAATTTCTGAGGCCTCGGTAAACAACATCAAATCAATATATATGGCGTTGTATTCAGGAAGTCCACTGGCAATGGAGTCCGACATCATTGCAGTGGTGTCGGTGGAGATGGTGTCGGGTGTTGCCGGGAAAACCAGCGAATCCCCTAAAAGTTGGCGGGCAAAGTCAGCATTCACAATAAGACTTGAATCCAGGAATGCAATCTCTTCCGATGGGAGGTCAAATAAGAAGTTATTATTCCCATCCTTCAGAGCAAATACCTTGTAAACATCCGGGCGAAGGTTATTCACGCTGAATACACCGCTATCGTTTGACCGCCCCACATACAAAGGGATATCCAGAAGGGGCACCGAGTCCCGGAGATCGGAATAGAGCATAATACTAAAGGGCTCGTCAGGGGTTTCCAGATTTTCTGCATAGGTCAGACTTCCCCGTACCGACATAGAGTCCAGTATTTCGCCGGTTGAAAACACATATTCATAGTTCTGGAGCTTGTTTCCTTCATGAAGGTCTTTTATGGCATCGCCGAAATTAAAGGTGTAGGTCGTATTTATCCTGAGCGCTTCTTCGAACTCAATGATCAGGCTCTTCCTTTTCAGCTTTACCTCTGGTTTTTCCTCCATGGGCGGAGAAACAACTAATTGTTGATTCACATTGTCCAGAACAATGTATTCATCAAAGGTGATCTGAATCTTTTTAGAATCAAATTGTGTGCTATAGTTGGCGGGGGAACATTCCAGCACCCTGGGTGGATCTTCATCACGCGGACCACCCGTGGGGCTTCCCTGCTGGGCACAGCTCCAACAAAACAGCATGAAGGGTAGATACCAGATGTACTTAAGCGACACGTCTCATCATTTTAGTGCAAACATACAAAGATATAAGCTTCAGGGGAAACCCCCGGAATGTTATTATATTTGTGCATTAACAATAATAGGATACCGATATGATTTTTGATGCCATTACCTGGAATGTGGATCCAGAAATATTCAGTATCGGACAATTGAGCATCCGGTGGTACGGTTTGATGTTTGCCTCTGCTTTCCTGTCCGGGTACATCGTTTTTACAAGATTTCTTGCTACCGAAAGGCTGACATCTGAAATGATGGATCAGCTTTTGATTTATATTGCCATAGGCACAGTGATCGGGGCGAGGCTGGGGCATTGTTACTTTTACGAACCGGAATATTTTCTTAAAAATCCCCTGGAGGTTCTGAAAATTTGGAAAGGCGGACTTGCCAGTCATGGGGCGGCCATCGGTATATTATTATCCCTCTGGTTATATGTTCGTAAATACAAACTTTCCTTTTTATGGCTGATCGACCGCATTGTGATTGTTGTAGCGCTGGGAGGAGCTTTTATTCGATTGGGAAATCTATTCAACTCGGAGATTTACGGCAGGCCAACCGATTTGCCGTGGGGCTTTGAATTTGTCAGGGATCGCCTCTATGACTCCAACACGGGTGAACTGCTTCCAACCGTGGCCAGGCACCCTACCCAGCTCTATGAAGCCCTCAGCTATATCTTTATTTTTGTGGTGTTGTTTCTCTTCTACCGCAAAAACAACATGAAGGTCCGGGATGGTTTTATATTTGGCGTTTTTATGATTCTTCTTTTCTCTGCCCGTGTTTTAATTGAGTTTGTGAAAAACGACCAGGTGCCTTTCGAGGCCGGGATGACCTTTAATATGGGTCAACTGCTTAGCCTTCCCTTTATTATTGCGGGTATTGCAATGATAATCTGGACTGGCAAACATCCCCGGTATTTCTCCCAGGCACCTATACCCAAGGCACCCAAAAAGGGAAGAAAGGCCAGCTAAATAATTCCTTCATGGAAACGGATAATTTCTGGTTTGCTTTTGGGCTTACGCTATTTGCCGGCTTATCAACCGGAATTGGGAGTGCTCTGGCCTTTTTCACAAAAAGCACCAGTACACGATTTCTTTCAATCAGTCTTGGCTTCTCCGCAGGAGTCATGGTTTATGTTTCCTTTATGGAAATTCTCCCGAAAGCACAGGAAGCCCTTGTTCCGGCTTATGGAGACAAACTGGCAGCCTGGTATGCAGTACTGGCTTTTTTTGCGGGCATTCTGATTATTGCCCTGATAGATAAGTTTATCCCCTCCCAGGAGAACCCACATGAGATCAGGAAGGTGGAGGATATGGCCAGGGACCAGAAAAAGGATGCCCGTCTTGTCCGAATGGGATTATTTACAGCTCTGGCCATTGGCATACACAATTTCCCGGAAGGGATAGCCACCTTTATGGCCGGATTAAGCGATCCCTCTCTGGCCATCCCCATTGCCGTTGCCATAGCCATTCACAATATTCCTGAAGGAATTGCTGTGTCGGTTCCAATCTCCTATGGAACAGGCAGTAAGAAAAAAGGCTTTTTCCTTTCCTTTTTGTCGGGGCTGGCCGAACCGGTAGGGGCCCTGCTTGCCTGGTTCATCCTCATGCCCTTTCTGAATGATAATCTCTTTGGCTTTATTTTTGGCAGCGTGGCCGGTATCATGGTCTTTATTTCCATTGATGAACTATTGCCCACGGCCCGGGAATATGGCCTTCACCATCATTCCGTATATGGTTTTTTAGCCGGAATGGCAGTTATGGCACTAAGCCTCCTATTGTTTATATAGATGTCAACAGAAAAGAAAGTCAGGCATAAGCACTCACATCGCCACCATGTGGTGAATGAAAAGAATTTGCTGGTTGCAACGCTTCTGAACCTGGTGATTACCATTGTGGAAATAGCTGGCAGCGTCCTTTCCGGCAGTCTGGCTCTTATGTCAGATGCTCTCCACAACCTTAGTGATACCTTCGCTACCTTTATTGCTTACCTGGCAACCATCATTGGCAGGCGAGAAGCAAATCAAAAAAGAACATTCGGATACAAACGACTGGAAATTCTAGCCGCGATGCTTAATGCGGTGATTCTGATTGTAATGAGTGTTTTTCTTCTCAGAGAAGCCTGGCACAGGTGGCAGAACCCTGCTCCCATCAACTCCATGATTATGCTTGTGGTTGGACTGATCGGTCTGCTTGCCAATCTTTATGCTGTGCTTATTCTAAGGAAAGATGCCGGCAAAAGCATCAATGTTAAGGCTGCATACATACACCTGATAGGTGATAGCCTGTCGTCGGTGGTAGTGGTTATTGGAGCTGTTTTAATTCGTGTTTTCAAAATCGAATGGGTCGATCCCATCATCACTTTACTTATATCCATTTATATACTAAGGTCGGGATATGTCATCCTGAAAGATGCTGTCAATATCCTTATGCAATCGGCTCCCGATCATCTCGACCTGCCCGCCATAAAAAAAAGAGTTGAACAACACCCCGAGGTGTTAAACATCCACCACATCCATGCCTGGATGCTAAGCGACCATGAGCTTCACCTGGAAGCTCATGTGGAGTTGAATAAAGATCTTAAGCTCAGCCAGGTAAAAAAGATTCAGCATGAAATTGAAAGCTACCTGAAGAACGAGGGCGGAGTGGCTCACCTTACCCTGCAATTCGAATTTGAAACGAACCATAGCCCCAGGCTGATTCATAATGATGCTGATTAGATGAAAAGGGAACAACAGATCATTCGTGCCTCCTGGTGGGCCATATTTGGAAATGCTTTTCTGGCCTTTCTTAAACTGGGGGTCGGGTTTATTTCCGGATCTTATGCGGTCATTGCCGACGGAATCGATTCGGTTTCAGATATTGTTTCATCTGTGGTAGTATTAGTGGCCGCCAGAATCATCGCCAGGCCTCCCAATATCAAGTTTCCTTACGGATATAAGAAAGCCGATACCGTGGCCACCAAGGTCCTTTCATTTATGATTTTCTTTGCCGGAGCCCAGCTGGCCTATTCCACCATCCGTATCCTGGTGATCGGCGGTATCATGAATACGCCGGGAAAGCTTGCCATCTGGGTAACCCTTGTTTCGATTCTGGGAAAATTTATCCTGGCTCTTCTCTTGTTCCGGACCGGTAAAAAAGTGGAAAGCACCATGTTAATTGCCAATGCCCGGAATATGCGCAATGATATTCTTCTTTCGCTTAGTGTCCTGGCCAGTCTGTTTTTTACAGTGTTTCTGGATGAACCCCTGATTGATCGCATCATCGCTCTTCTGATCAGCTTTTTCATCATGTATGAAGGCTTCCGTATTTTTATGAAATCCAACATTGACCTGATGGATGGAATTGACAATACAGAGGTCTACAACAGCCTGTTCAAATCTGTTCATGCCGTAGAAGGAGCTCACAATCCACATCGGGTCAGGGCCAGGAAGATCGGACATTATTATATGATCAACCTGGATATTGAGGTCGATCCTGAACTTCCGGTGAAAGAAGCTCATGATATTGCTAAAAATGTAGAGGACAGCATTAAATCAAACCTGAAAAACATCTATGATGTCATGGTCCATATTGAGCCCCTGGGCAACCTGGAGGAAGATGAAAAATATGGAATTACTGAAACGGAAATCCACGAAAAAATCCGAAAGAAATGATTACCCGGGAATTGCTCATGTACAGGGTGGTGCTTGAAAACCTTCAATTGCTTCCTCTTTTGCCCCGATTCAACCTGAAATCCGGTTTTGGAGAGCTCAGCGTCGATGAAGTATGTCAGGCCCATGGAGTCAACACTGATTTTTTTCTTGAAATCGCCAACGCCTACCTGGATGAATTGTATGTGGCGGAAGAGGGCCTTTCGCTCTTCTCACTGGACACGATGGTGACCTATATATCCTCAACTCATGCCTATTACAAAGAAATTGCTCTTCCTTCGGTAGAAAAAAAGTTGCACCACCTGATGAAGCATTCCAGTCTTTCGAAAAAGGAAATTAACCTGGTTACTAACTTTTTTAATGACTATAAAAAGGATTTTATGGAGCACCTTTCCCAGGAGGAGGAGCACATTCTTCCTTATGTGCTTGAACTGGAGAAGCAAGCCGGGTTCGAGAAACCTGACTCTGCTTTCATTGAGAAACTTAAGAGTTATTCCATCAGGGAGTTTGAACAGGAACACGATCGTTTGGAAACCAGTTTAAAGCATCTTTCCGAACTCATCATCAAATACCTCCCTCCTTTTGATGATCTTCAACTATGCCATCAGGTCCTGAATGATCTGGCCGTGCTTATGAAAGATCTTGTCGACCACGCAGATATGGAAGATAAAGTGCTTATTCCCCGTGTGGCCGAACTGGAAAAAATATTACTAAGCCGTGCCTCCAACTGATGAAGACTTCTGGCTTTATACTGCTTATTGATTCTTACCTGGTACGCAAGGGGATGATCGCCCTGCTAAACCGCATCCAGGGAGCCAGGGTATTAAAAGAGTTTGGTGCAGGGGAGCCCTTTCTTGCCTACATGGAAAGCCATCCGGTGGATTATATTATCATCGGTCAATCCGAATTTAAGCGTCAGGGGGATCTATTCATATCAAAGCCCAAACTTCTGGACAAAACCATACTTCTTGAAGGCCCTCATAAAGAGGGTATTATAGAAAGCGCCGCCTTACATGAAGTCCCCGCATCCATACATCTGATGGAGGATAAAGAGACAATTATCGGCAAAATCAGGAACCTTCTTGATCGGGACAATAAAGATCCGGAAAGGTCTTCCATGGAGCTTTCACCGCGTGAAACAACCATCGTAAGGCTCGTCTCCATGGGGCTTACAAACCGGCTGATAGCAGAAAAGCTTTTCCTTTCTGCTCACACGGTAATGACTCACCGGAAAAATATCAACAGCAAGCTGGGGATTAAATCTGTTTCCGGATTAATCATCTATGCCATTGTAAATAACATCATCACCATTGAAGAGGTAAGCTCTCCACCTTCCAAGTAATGTGTATATTTGTCATAAATAAATTCTTTCAATATGGCTGAAAAGAAAACCAATGTAAATGCTTTATACGGAGTCCTCGGACTGCTGGTGGTTATACTGGCCGTTGCCGTATATATGCTGCTTGACACCCGGAAAAACCTGAACCTGGTTTCCTCAGACCTGGCTGAAAAAACGGAATTTTTCCGTGTTGAAAAAGATTCCCTTGAGGGGGAATTACGTAACATCTATTTCAGATATGACACTCTTGAAACCAACAACCTGGAATTACAGGTTGAGATGCAAGAACAGAAGGAAAAGATTGACAAGCTTATTGCTATTCAGGCTGACGATGCTTACAAGATCCGCATGTACCGAAAGGAGATGGAAACCCTGCGTTCTGTTTTGCGAAGTTACATTGTGCAGATAGATTCCCTGAATATGCAAAACCAGGAGTTAATGGCCATGAACAAGCAATTGCGGAACACCGAATTGCGCCTGGAAACAGAAAAAGAACAGCTTGAAAAAGATAAAACTCAACTGGAAGAAATCAAGGATCTGGCCACTACGCTTCAGGCTTCCCGGATCAACCTGGTTCTTCTAAATAAACGCGATAAAGAGTCTTCCCGGATCAGAACAGCAGAGAAGGTAAGGGTCGATTTCGTTCTCAGGGCCAATAAGGTTACTGCCGCTGGTGAAAAACTAATTCTATTGCGTATTATCAGGCCCGATGGAGTGGTGCTTGGTTCGCCCGGACTTGAAATGATAGAATTTAATGAAGAACAGATTCCGGCCTCCGCCTCCAGGCTGATCAACTACGAAAACGAAGATCTACCGGTCTCCATTTTCTGGACCAATGACGGAGAAATCGTGCCCGGTGAACATATTGTGGAGCTCTATGCAGAAGGAAAACAAATCGGTTCTTCGTCATTCGTGCTTAAATAAATTTCCTCTCCCGATATGAATATCGGCATTATTATAGGACGGATTGGTGGCGTTGATGGTGTAGCTCTGGAAACCGAGAAATGGATCGATGTGTTACTTTCCATGGGGCACCGCGTAAGCATTCTCTCGGGTCAATTCCAGGAGCGTCCTATGGATCCTGAAACTGAGACGCTGGTTCCTGAAATGTCATTTTTCTCCCCGGAAAGCTTCTGGAGTCAGAAAAAGGCCTTTTTTTACCCCGAAACCAGAGTAGAAGAGCTTATTGAGCATCTGAACCTTTATTCAAAAGTGATCTATAAAAAGATCATTCACTGGATACAGGAACAGAAAATCGAACTGATAATATCCGAAAACGCCTCTGCCCTGCCCTCGCACCTGGAAATGGGAATGGCTATTAATAAAGCGGTTCATAAAACCGGAATACCTACTATTACTCATGATCATGATTTTGCCTGGGAGCGGGGCGACAGATATGTTTCTCCCCATAAGGAGATTAATGATTTTATTTCTGAAGTGTTTCCCCTTCGGGCTCCGAATTCGGTACATGCTGTGATCAATTCCCATGCTGCACATACATTAAATGAGCGTTTTTCCCGTGAAGCCATCAATGTTCCCAATGTGATGGATTTTAATCAGCCTTTTGGCCTTCCCAATCAGAAAAATGAAGATTTGCACGAACATATTGGTTTCAAAAAGTCAGATTTGCTCTTATTCCAGATTACCCGGATTGTCAGACGAAAGGGAATTGAATCGGCTATCCGCCTGATCCATGAGCTAAATGACAAAAAGATCAAACTGGTCATAACCGGTAATTATGCAGATGATGCCGGAAGCGCCTACTACAACGAACTGGTAAACCAGATTCATGAATTAAAGCTGGGAGAACAGGTGAGTTTTGCCTACCATTTGTTTCATAACAAAGGTCTTTCCAATGGCAACGAAGTGCGTTTTTCCCTGTCAGACGCCTACGCTAAAGCTACGGCTTGCACTTATTTCAGTACCTATGAGGGTTTTGGAAACGCTTTTGTAGAGGCCGTCCTGGCTAAACGGCCCATCTTCGTAAATAATTACGAGCCTGTTTATATGCCCGATATAGGCAGTAAGGGTTTTAAAACCGTAATGATTGAAGATGGAGAACTTACGCCTTCGGCTGTAAGTTCCATGGCTGAAATCATCTACAATCCTGAACTGGCCGCAGAAATTTCAGATTACAATTTTCTCTTGGGTAAAAAGTATTTCAGTTACGATACCCTTCGCGAAAAACTTGAAGCTCTGATCGCAAAAGCTGTGTCGGCAGCAGGGGCTTAAGCCATGAAAAGAGTCCTGAGAATATGGTCTGTAATCAACCATTGTCCGGGTTCAATTATAAATCTCTCATCTGCTTCCATCATGCTTCCGGCTTTAATAAAAATTTGAGCCTTTTTTTCAAAGTGAAAACGAAACCGTTCTCCAAATACCTTTTCTATATAAGCGGGATCGGCACCCCACCTGGTACGCAAGGAACTAATGAGATAATCATGGTATCGCTCTTTCCTGCTTAGAATTTCGCTTTCGCTCATTTCATTCCCCGAGGCAAGGGCTTCCATGTAGCTTTTTAGGGAGGAAACATTCCAGCTTCTCTTTTCTCCATCAAAAGAATGGGCCGAGGGGCCCAGGCCCAGGTAAGCCTGGCCGGTCCAGTATAACATATTGTGTTTCGAAACAATATCTCCCCGCCCGAAATTAGATAACTCGTAATGCATAAATCCTGCTGAGATCATCTTCTCCCTCAGGATCCGGTACTGGTCAAGGCTGTCTTCTTCAGGAACCGGCACCAGTTTTCCTTTCTTTTTCCAGTGATTAAAAACAGTTCCGGGTTCAAAGGTAAGGTGGTAGGCCGAGAGATGAGTAAGCGGCAGGGTGAGCGCTTTCTCAATATTTTTCTCCCATTCAGGAAGTGATTGACCGGGGATTCCATAAATCAGGTCCGCAGTGATGCGTTCAAATCCCCCGGAATGTGCCAGGCGGACCGAATCTTCGGCCTGTCTGGCGGTATGGGACCGGCGCATGATTTTTAAATCTCTTTCATGAAACGATTGAATCCCGATACTCAAACGATTAAATCCTTTCTTATGCAGCTGTTTGACCAGGTTCTCAGTCAGATCATCCGGATTACATTCAATGGTCCATTCGGAATTTTCATGAAAGGAATAGTGCTTATGTATGGCATTGATGATTTTTTCAAGGTGTGGCGTGGACAAAAGTGAAGGGGTTCCCCCTCCCAGATAGAGGGTTTCCACGGGGCCGCCTGAATTTTCTTCACCCTTTTGCCTGATTTCCTTCACCAGCATCTCTACAAATTGGTCTATGTATCGCAGGCTTACGGAAAAGTAAAAATCGCAATACCTGCAGGCCTGCCGGCAGAAGGGTATGTGAATGTAAATTCCTCGCATGGTTTATTCCTCGATAAACCCGATAATGGCATTGGACACCGCCCTTGGTTCCGGGGGAAGAGCATAGATGTCCGATTCGTATTTGCTATTGTACGGTGATATATTCAGGGTGGTCCCACCCACCACAAGGGTGCTGCTTCCTCCGGGATCAAATCCCATGGCTTTTTCCATTTTGTGTTTTTGAAGGATCTCTGCCATATCCGAATGGGTGGCTCCT